>Ga0068844_105001_pt1 | contig 46563 bp, 34 predicted proteins | sample Hof3ISUMetaT_22_FD_73616 | JGI IMG/M metagenome (GOLD analysis project Ga0068844, IMG submission 73616) | Enriched soil aggregate microbial communities from Iowa State university to study microbial drivers of carbon cycling -... | ecosystem: Environmental > Terrestrial > Soil > Agricultural land...
TCTGGCGTCAGCCGTGGTTTTGCTCGGTCAGGCGCTGTACCACCAGTCGCCGATAATGCGAAGGCGTCATGCCTTTGAGCTGCTGAAAGCGCCGATTGAAATTGGAAATATTGTTGAAACCCGACTCGAAACACACCTCGGTCACCGGTTTGTCGCCGTCCGCCAGCAGTTCGCAGGATTTGCTGATGCGCAGGCGATTGACGAATTCGATGAAGTTGCGCCCGGTGGCCTGCTTGAACACCCGGCTGAAATAGGTCGGCTTCATGCCCAGGTGCTCGGCGACTTCCTCCAGCGGCAACTCGCGGGCGTAGTGGGCGAAGATGTAATCCACTGCGCGGTTGGTGCGGTCGATGTTGTGCTCGTCGGCCAGTTGCGGGGTGGTCGCGCCGGACAGCAGCTGGTAGTCGTCGCAGGCCGCCAACAACTCCATCAGGATGAAAAAGTGCCCGAGGCGGGTGATGCCGTTTGAATCGGCGATACGTTGCATCAGGGTCATGGCTTGGCGAATGGTGTGCGGGGAACGGAATTCGATGCCGTACTGCGCACGCTCGAGCAGCGGCGCCAGGGTCTTGAGTTCGGCGAACACCTGATGACCGCTTTCGAACAACTCATCGGTGAAGTTGACCAGCATGTCGCGTTTCTCGACCACTTCGTCTTCGGCCACCTGGCTGATCCAGTTGTGCGGCAGATTGGGGCCGGTGAGAAACAGGGTCTGCGGGTAGAAGTTGCCGATGTAATCGCCGATGAAGACCTTGCCCGAACTGGCGACGATCAGGTGCAGCTCGTATTCCTTGTGGAAATGCCAGCGCACCAGCGGGCAGGGGAAGCCGTGCTGACGATAGATGATGGACAACCCGTTATGGTCATCCATCAGTTCGTAGGAGGGGTCGGTTACGCGGGCTGTGCGGGTCATGGCAGGGCACTTTTCTTGTTATAGCCGACCGATCATGCCTTTTTCCACGCCTGTTACGCCACCATGCTCTGTTCGGTGGTGCGGACAACCTTTCGGCGAGCCTTTTCCAGGTTTACCGTTCGGCAATAGGAAACGATCCGGCTGTCTTTAATAAAGTCGACGTTGATGATGTTGCACTTCATCGCCCAGTCACTTTTTGCCGGATCAAACCAGGCATTGAGTTCTTGTGAGATTCTGGCCGGCCCCCTCCGCGCCGTGTAACTGGTTGCAGACAACGACCATGGTGCCCAGCTGCCTGGTGGTACCTGCATGACACGTTCGATGAATTGTTTCAACTCATCGGGGTCGGTTCTGTCAATGCCCGACCATTTATGGCTGATGTAATTGTTAAATACATGGTAATCCAGCTGCCAGTGTGATTTGGCGGCTGCAAATACGCGTTGTTGAGAGCTGGCTTGTTTAAGTTGATGGAGACTGAGGGGAAGGTTCTTGCTGGGGATGAGACGATGCCCCAGCAATTGAATCATTGTTTTATTGAATTGCTCGTAATCGAAGTTATTGCCGTCGAGTTCGTGAAAGTCCAGAACGATGAATTCATCGGGACACAACTGTAAAAACGATTCTATATCAATGATCAGATCATGAAGAGTGCGGGAACTTCGAACTCCACCGTGATGCGCTTGAAACTGTCGGGCACCCTCGGCTTTTGCATCGTAGATCAAACGCAGGTCGAGTGCCCGGGCACCATTGAGAAGCTGAGAGTAAAAGGAGGCATGCTGACATGCCACGTAATACCGTGGCACGTAAAACGGATAGGAGGCAAGCCAGTCACTGCCCGCATTATGAGTGCCCGGGAGTGTCAGTTCGCTGATCGAAAGCATATTGATGGCAGGTGTGGCTGCCATCCAGGTACGAGTTTCAAAGTTGTTGTCAATATTGTTCACGGTTGAGTCCTGCATTGAAGTTTTATGGTGATGCCGAAGTGTGAAATTGTTTGTTCGGCATTTGCAGGGATTTTTATAATGGCTAATTGGTTGGTTGTCTAATTTTGGTCTGATGCAAGTTATTGGTTGATGTGTTTAAAGTTTTCAACATTGGATTTATTTGATCTGTTTTTTGGCCTCTATCCATTGCGACATATACTGCGTGCTTTTGTGTGCATGATGGCGAAGCATACTTCCGATGAAGTTGGTGTTTCTTGAAAGTTGCAGATTTTTCTGGCAGCTCAGCAGTCTTTCGATCAGCGCTGGACCATGTACCCGTTTTGAATATCGATCACTGAGTAGAGTGCGTCCCTGGACTTGGGCCTGTTTCCACAAAGATTCGTCCTGGTAAAGCGCCACCGCCGCATTGGCGAGACTTTCGGCGGTTGCATCGATGGTCCCAGGCCAGGCCTGTTCGCCGTGCATCCCCTCGGCGCCAATCGGTGTCGTGACGCTGGGCGTGCCACACAGCATGGCGTCAACCAGTTTGCCTTTGATGCCGGCACCAAAGCGTAGCGGCGCCAGACACACGCGGGCCTGAGACATCACCTGTAACGCATCTTCCGCCCAGTTCATGACATGGAAACCTTGGGCTGCGTTGTGCAGTGCCGTGGCTTTGGGCGGTGTGTAAGCACCGTAGACATGCAATTGGGCTTCTGGCAATCGAGCGCGAATCAGCGGCCAGACCGTGGTCTTCATCCACAGCACCGCGTCCCAGTTGGGAGCGTGACGGAAGTTGCCGATGCTGAGGAAATGCGCGCGCTCATCAAACGGACGGAAGACCGCGTCTGGAATCTCGACCATCAACGGGCACCAGTGCAGCAATTGTCGCGGCAGCCCGAACTGAGACACCAGCAGCTCGATCTCGACTTCGGAAATCATCAGATTCAAATCACAGCGGTACAGGGATGCGATCTCCCGTTTCGCCAGATCAGAACACGCCATCAATTCAAACTCTTCACGCAACGCCGGGACATACAACTGGCGGAAGTCGTTCTGATCGGCGTCGGCTTTCAGGCGCTCCTTGAGGCGATGATGCCGCGCATGCCGCAGGCTTTGCAAGTCTGAGGTTTCCAGCACGCGCAGGGCGTTCGGGCAGTGCTTTTCAACGCGCCAACCGAACTGTTCTTCCATCATGAACTGGTCGAACAAGACAATGTCCGGTGCAAGTTCGCTGATAAACACATCGAAACTGCTGTTGTTCAGTTCGATAGGGACTTCGCGGATGCCCATTGAAGTCAGATCGGCACGGTGTTCACCGGGGCCTGCTGGACTGGCGAAGGTAATCTGCCAGCCCTGTTCAAGAAACGTCTCGAGAATCTGCATCACGTGTCCGCTTGCCGCCGAAGAGCGAGGTTCCGGCCAGACATAGCCTATGACCAGGATGTTGGTTTCGGGCTGGGACATGAGGGCGATTCCTTGAAACATGAAAAAAACAGGGCGCGCATTAAAGCACAAACCGGGCAGTGCCCGGTTTGTCGTTCTTAGGGCTTGGGTCTGGCGAGTTGAATCGGCAGTGTTCCCTGAATGAACTTGTATTTCGTTTTATCGGCTGCCTCCAGTGAGCCCTTTATATAGGCCAGATTGAACATCAGCTCGCGGGGGTTGCTTCGACTCTGATCCAGCAGGGACACCGCCAACGAATAGGAGTCGGCATTGCGAAGCGCCGGATGCTGGCGAACGATATCGGGCTGACTGTTGATACTTGCCTGGAACTCGGTAAATGAAGGTGGCTGAGCTGAGCTGAAGTGCGGATTGACGAGATTATCGGGATGGGCGCTTTTGGCGTCCTTCGCAAAGTCGATCAGGCCCGCCGCATCGATGGGGGCGGCTCCGGAGCCCGAAGTTATTGGATAACCATAGTAGAAATCCAGGGTCTGCGGCGCACCGTGGGACATTTCATGGATCAGCGCATCGGCAATCCGTGCTTCGTCGTAGCGGGAGATTCTGTAGAGATCGTCCAGGCCATCCTTGTAAATCACCAGAAAGTGCTCGGTGCTGTCCTGGACGGTGCCGCCGGCCAGCACACTGGTTTTCCATCGTTTATAGGCATTGGTACGTAATGCCGCTGCCGCTTCCGAACCGCGCTTGAAGGACATATTGGCCAGGGTGACCGAGTCCAGATCCTTGCGCATGACTTTCAGATTCGCGAGCAAGTAATTCAGGGCCTCATCGGAATCACTGCCGAAGACATACTTCAGAATCGATCGAACGTCATCGTCGGGAGCCTTCGACAGCAGCGCGATAGCGTTGTCGAGCTTGGTTCTGGCAAGTGGAATGGCTTTACTCACATAAGTGCGGGTATAGCTGAACGGATTGATCAGGTTGAATAGCTTGCGCAAAGGGGAGGTTGCCGCCACTTTGAAATTTTTCAGGGCAGGCCCCCATGGGCCACCTGTTCTAAGGTTCAGTGCACGCCAGTCGCTGTTTCTCTCAAGGGCGATCAGGCTCTTCGACTCACCCAGGTCACCGACGGCTTTCCAGGTGCCTTGCAGCAGATCGGATTTTTGCGCGGCCTTGATCAAGTCATAGGATTGCGCGCTACCTGCCAGTCGGCGCAATTGACCGGTGGCCGTTTCCACCGCTTCAATGGCGTGACCGGTCAGCAACAGGACGCCGCGTCTGGTCAGACGGGCACCCTTCAACACCAGCGTGGGCAAACCGTCCAATGGATTGACCAGTGACAAGGCAAAATGGGCGCTGGCCTTGGCAATCTTCAGCACCTTGCTGGTCATCGAGGCCGTTCTGGCAACGATGCCGGCCACCGAGGCGCCGAAGCCGATAATCAATCCCAGTAGCGCCAGGCCATCCAGGACACAGCCACCGACGCCCTCGGTGACGCGCTCGGCATCGCCGGAGTTGATGTCTTCGATGCACTTCTTGAAAGGCACGAGAACATTAACGAGGGATGTATCCAATGCATTGTTGTAGTCACGCAACTGTTGCAGCTCGGTCCGGGTGTTCAGCAGCGTGTACAGTTCCTCGCGGGTGGCCATTGGATGACAGCTCAAAACGCTTTCTGCCAAGGCATCGAGTGCAACGGAGAAGAATAAAGGCACGGGACGCGCATCATTCGATTGGCAAGTGAAGTGCCAGAGCTTTTCCACCACGACTCTGGAACTGACGTCTGACCTGGGCTCGCTGCCGTCAAGATAGGCTGCAAAGTCGAGCGGCCATGGCTGCTCGAACCGTTTGTCCTGAAAGTCCGTCTCAGCACCGACGTAAGATAATTCCGGGGTGTCGTCGATCACCCCGCGCGATTGAATCAAGGTAGCCAGATCCGGTCGTGCGCGGCACAGCCCTTTAAGTGGGAACAACTCATAACAACGGAATTCACCATCGCTGCGACTGCCCAGAATAATCCCGTAGCGTCCCTTGGCGGCATTGCGCTGGCGCTGAGTCTCCTGAAATGCATTCAGCGGATTCACTTCATTGCGCACGGTATAGAGAGTGGTGGAACCATTGATCAGGAACTTTCTGTCTTCCTCGGGCAACTGGGTGATTGCCATTTTTATGACAGAGGCGAGGCCGTTCTGTAGCGTCGGATAGTACTGATCAAATGCCGCATCGAACAATTCATCCACGGACTCAAGTTTGCTCAATCTTGAAAAAGCCCCCTTCGGAAGTTTGAGATTGGTAGTGGCCACAAAGCTATTATTGAATTGCCCGCCAACTTCGAGATCGTCAGACATGTATAGATCGAGAATCGAAGCGCGAAGGTTCAATACTCTAGAGAAAACAAGACTGTCCACTCCAGTTTCATGAGCCAGTGACTCCACAATATTGGGAATATTTAACGGGATCTGCGTGAGCACCAGATTCAGAAAGTTTCGCTCTTTTAAAGATGCAACGTATCTGATCTTGTAAACACGCTGTTCGAGATAGTCTCCTCCCGGCATGACGCGCTTCAAGGCCTCCAGCGCCAACTTGCGTCTATTGGGTGGAGTGACCGATAGACCGGATTCCATTTGGTTCAACGCTTCGGCGTATTGGGTGAAGTAAGAGGCAGCGGTATTGAAAGTCGCGACGTCGTAGTCCGTATCGGCAATATAAGGAATCAGTTCGTTGAGCATGGCCCAGTGGATGATCGGTCGAATGGCCGTCACCTCGTGAAGAAGGCGCTGCGCCTTGCTGACAGGCGCCAGATCGGAGAATGCCATGATGTCGCTGTACTTCATCAACCGGGATGTACCCGGTGCAGCCGCTTCGATCAGCGCTACAGCCTGGGTGAGCACTACCCATCCCGGTTTGTCGATGGTCAGTTCATCAGGCACGCCTTGCACGAGAAATTCGGGAGCCACCCCCGACAGCAGCAGATGCGCTGCCAACGAAGCATTGTGCGGTTCCAGTAACGTGTTGGCGACGAGGTGTTGTTCCACCTCCAGCACAATGTCGGATGCGGTGCGCGAGGCATTGGCAGGCTGGTACAGCGCGAGACCGGCAACGGCTTTGCTGTGTCTGTCGACATCCGATACCAGATCCAGAATCAAGGCAGTGACCACCAGGTAATCGAGCTGGCGCGTGGCGACGTCAGGATGGTCGGTATCCAGGTGCCATTCCAAACGTTTGTGCAACGTTTCGCCCAGTGTCCTGACTTTCGCCCTTTTCAGAAAATCTTTCAAATAGCCACCAGCACGCTCACGTCTGACGGCGTCGGGGAATGCACTGAAGTTCTTCAGGGCGATGTACTGCAGCAGGCTTGTCTGTCCGTGGGTTGTTTCGTCAATCACGTCGCGGATGGTTTGCCGGTCTGCAGTCGACAGATGAAAGGCAGACTCCGGGGGTTCCATCAACAATTCGTGATAGTCCCCGGTCGCAGGGGCGGAAGGCATTTCGAACTCCAGGAAATCGATCAGGCTTTGCGTCTCATCATCGGTGACTGGTATATCGAACTGGTGATAGCGCAGCCATTGTTCAACACCGATGACCGGCCCCGAAAAAACACAGCCGCCTGTCTGTAGCGTGCATTCGGCGAGCATTTGCAGTTCATCTTGCAGAGCAGATGATTCGCCGTCGTGAGTCAGGTCAATCCAGATTCCGTCCTTCAGTACCCAGAGAACAGCGTGTTCATCGACACTGACAAGAGCGTCGGAGGGTAAGTAATACTTGGTTTTCAAACTGGAAAAGGCATCGCTTGCGATCAACTTCGACAATGCAACGCGAACGAATTCCTCGGCGGTGTCAAAAGTGGAGCCAGCCGTTCGTGGAAAAGTGGCAGGGTGAAAAGTACCGGATACCTTGACAGGGCGATTACTTTTCAAGTCTTTAAGAGCCACAATAACCGTGGCTTTTTCCTTTTTGTCGAGTTCTGGTTGTTGGGTAAACGTAAATAAACTTATCGAATTGATGTCCGGTATCAAGGTCGGAGCAGGTTGCATAAGTAAAAAAATCCTTATTGTTTTAAAGATATGACTTCCTCACTGGTCGTGCGGGGGCTTTATTGATGGTGCATGCGCCATGAGTCGCCGCAGAGTAATAGTGCTCCGCGCTGACTTGGTAGTTGAATTTGATTTCGGGGTTGTTCGCTAAGTTTTAAATTGTTGCGCTGAAACTTGCGCGACCGATAACAGTGTGGCTATGAAGCAAGTGTCCGGAAGTGACGAGCATTTCAATATAACCAGCGCGTCGAGTGGTTTTTTCAGAGCTCTGGCTTGGTCGTATCAAAGGTGAAAATGCAAAAAAAACCACAACTGCCGGCGGCCTGAGAATAACTGAGTTCTTCGACGCAGGTGCAGTTGTGGCTGGTTTCAAAGTGGGTCAGGGCAGATCGAATGTCTGCCCATTGAATGTTGCGCAAATAATCGGTCCGACTTCAGGGTTGAGCAATAACGGCTTTGACTTTGTCGCGCAGTTGATCAATCGAGAAGGGTTTGCTGATTACATGCATACCCGCCGGTACATCGATAGTTTCGGCGTAACCGCTGGCAAACAGGATTGGCAGGGTCGGGCGCAGCTTGCGGGCTTCGGTGGCCAACTCACGCCCATCCATACCCGGCAAGCCGACATCGGTCATCATCAGGTCGATGTGCTTGTCATCCTTGAGGATTTCCAGTGCCTGTTCGCCGCCATCTGCTTCCAGGACCTTGAAGTCCAGTTCCTCCAGCACATCGATGATCAGCATGCGCACGATGGCGTCGTCTTCGACTACAAGGATGGTGGGCGCGGGGGTGGACATAGTGGCGGCTCTCAAGAATGGGGGACGGGGCGCCGGTCGATCAAAAATGCCGGGCTCTTGCATGAGTAAGTGGCGCATAGCCACAAGTTCCCGACTGCATACAAAAAAAGGATAGGCGCAAACGGGCGGGCAAGGATAACTGTTGGGCCGCGATTCGGCGTAGGCAAATGTAGGAAAACAGTATTAAAGCTGTGAGAAAAATGGATCCATGGTGCCGTTTTGGGGCAAACTCCCTGGTTTTCAACAGTTCGACAAGGCTGCCACATGTCCTCTCCGTCTTCGGTTGATGAGCAACGGTTTCGCAAACTCCTGAGCCGCAACGTCAGTTTGCCGTTGGGCGTCGGCGTCATCAGTGCCGTGTTCTTCATTTCATTGATCACCTATTTGTTGTCTGTGATCCAGTGGGTGGAGCACACCGACCGGGTGATCAATAACGCCAACGAAGCGGTGAAACTCACCGTGGATCTGGAAACCGGCATGCGCGGGTATCTGCTCAGCGGCGACGAGCATTTCCTCGATCCGTACGAAACGGCCAAGCCACGCATCGCCGTGGCACTGAATACCTTGCTTGAACTGACTGCCGACAATCCGGCGCAGACCGATCGCCTGCGTCGACTTCAGGCGCTGCAGACCGAGTGGGCGACCTATGCGCAGTCGATGATCGATCTGCAACGCGCCAGCGGTGATTACAAGTCGGCGGTCAAAGCGGGGAAGGGCAAGCGCCTGACCGACGAAATACGTAAACAGTTCGAAGATGTGATTGAAACCGAACAGTTGCTGCGCGCCTCCCGCAACGAAGACGTTCGCCGCACCACGGTCTGGAGCATCAGCCTTTATCTGCTGTTCGTGGCGGGCATCAGCGGTCTGTTGGCCTATGTCGGTCGGCGCGATCTGCTCAACCTGTCGCAAAGCTATGGCGCGACCTTGGCGGCGCAAGAGGCCAGTGCAAAGCGTCTGGAACAGCAAGCCTGGTTGCGCAACGGCCAGACTCAGCTCGCCGAGCAAGTGCTGGGGCAACTGACGGTCAATCTGCTGGGGCGCAATATCCTGCAATTCTGCGCCCAGTACCTCGGCACCGCCGTGGCCGCGCTGTATGTGCGCGAGGAGCATGGCGGCCTCAAACGCGTGGCGACTTACGGTTTCTCCCGCGAACAGGAACAACAGGATCAGTTGATTTACAGCGATGAAGGCCTCGTCGGGCAGGTCGCCCAGCAGGCTCGGCTGATCCGTCTCGACTCGGTGCCATCCGATTACTTCAAGGTCAGCTCCGGTCTGGGCGAAGGCCTGCCACACAGTGTGCTGGTGGTGCCGACCAGTGATGACGACCGGGTCAACGGCGTGATCGAACTCGGGTTCCTGCGTCCGCTCACCGACCGTGATGTGGCGCTGCTGGAACTGATCGCCGGCAACATCGGCACGTCCATCGAAGCGGCGCGTTATCGCCAGCGTTTGCAGGAAGTGCTGGCCGAAACCCAGCAACTGAATGAAGAGTTGCAGGTGCAGCAGGAAGAGCTGAAGACCGCCAACGAAGAGCTGGAGGAACAGTCGCGGATTCTCAAGGAGTCCCAGGCTCACCTGGAAACCCAGCAAGTCGAGCTGGAGCAGACCAACGAGCAACTGGCCGAACAGGCCCAGACCCTGGCCGAGCAGCGCGACGCCATGGATCAAAAGAACAACGAGCTCAATCAGGCCCAGGTGCAGCTCGAAGAGCGTGCCGAAGAGTTGCAGCGCTCGAGCAAGTACAAGTCTGAATTCCTCGCCAACATGTCCCACGAGCTGCGCACGCCGCTGAACAGTTCGCTGATTCTGGCCAAGCTGCTGGCAGAAAACCCGCAGGACAATCTCAGCGCCGAGCAGGTCAAGTTTGCCGAGTCGATCTACTCTGCCGGCAACGATCTGCTCAACCTGATCAACGACATTCTCGACATCTCCAAGGTGGAAGCCGGCAAACTCGAGGTGATGCCGGAAAACACCAGCGTGGCGCGCCTGGCCGACGGCCTGCGCAGCGTGTTCGAACCGCTGGCCGCGGACAAGAAACTGACGTTCACCGTCGAGTTGCAGCCCGATGCGCCCATCACCTTGTTTACCGACCGCCAGCGTCTGGAGCAGGTGATCAAGAACCTGCTGTCCAACGCCGTGAAATTCACCGAACAGGGCACGGTCAGCCTGACCATCGCCGGCCAGCCGGACGATCACATTGCCTTTATCGTGCGCGATTCGGGGATCGGGATCGCAGCGGATCAACAGGAAAGCATTTTCGAGGCCTTCCGTCAGGCTGACGGCACCACCAACCGCAAATACGGCGGCACCGGATTGGGTCTGTCGATTTCCAGGGATCTGGCGACGCTGCTGGGTGGTTCGATCAGCGTCACCAGTGCGCCGGGGCAGGGCAGTGTCTTCACCCTGGTGCTGCCGCAGCAATACCGCGAGCCGGGCGACGCGCCGGTCGCGCCGCTGACGTTCAGCCCGCCCGCTGCCGCTCCGGTCATTGCACCCGCCGTGACGGTTTCGCCGCTGGCCTCTGTCGACATTCCACGTTTCAACGATGACCGCAATAAAGCGCCGTTTGATACCCGCTGCATTCTGGTGGTGGAAGACGAGCCGAATTTCGCCCACATCCTCTATGACCTGGCCCATGAACTGGGCTATCAATGCCTGGTTGCCCACGGTGCCGACGAAGGTTATGACCTGGCCAAAGAGTTCGTGCCGGACGCGATCCTGCTGGACATGCGCCTGCCGGATCACTCGGGTCTGACCGTCCTGCAGCGTCTGAAAGAACACGCCGAGACCCGGCACATCCCGGTGCACGTAATTTCCGTGGAAGACCGCGTCGAAGCGGCCATGCACATGGGCGCCATCGGTTACGCGGTCAAGCCGACCACTCGCGAAGAGCTCAAGGACGTGTTTGCCCGTCTCGAAGCCAAGCTCACGCAGAAGGTCAAACGTGTGCTGCTGGTGGAGGACGACGATCTGCAGCGGGAAAGCATCGCCCGCCTGATCGGCGACGATGACATCGAAATCACCGCCGTCGGCCTGGCGCAGGACGCGCTGGAACTGCTGCGCACGACGATTTTCGATTGCATGGTCATCGATCTGAAGCTGCCGGACATGCTTGGCAACGATCTGCTCAAGCGCATGTCCACCGAGGACATCTGCTCGTTCCCCCCGGTCATTGTCTACACAGGGCGCAATCTGACCCGCGACGAAGAAGCCGAACTGCGCAAGTATTCGCGTTCGATCATCATCAAGGGCGCACGCTCGCCGGAACGTCTGCTGGACGAGGTCACACTCTTTCTGCACAAAGTCGAATCACAGTTGTCCCATGAACGGCAGAAGATGCTCAAGACCGCCCGCAGCCGCGACAAGGTCTTCGAAGGACGCAAGGTGCTGCTGGTGGACGACGATGTACGCAACATATTCGCCCTGACCAGTGCGCTGGAAACCAAGGGTGCAGTCGTGGTGATTGGCCGAAACGGTCGCGAAGCGATTGAAAAACTGAATGAAGTCGAGGACATCGACCTGGTGCTGATGGACGTGATGATGCCGGAAATGGATGGTTTTGAAGCCACCATGGAAATCCGCAAGGATCCGCGCTGGCGCAAGCTGCCGATCATCGCGGTGACGGCCAAGGCCATGAAGGACGATCAGGAGCGCTGCCTGCAGGCGGGTGCCAATGATTACCTGGCCAAGCCCATTGACCTGGATCGCCTGTTCTCGCTGATTCGCGTGTGGTTACCCAAGATGGAACGCATTTAGTGGAACGTAGTAATTCCGTTGAGCGGAACAGTGAAATCGAACTGCGGTTGCTGATCGAAGCGATTTATCTCAAGTACAGCTACGATTTTCGCGATTACTCCGGCGCTTCGATCAAGCGCCGTGTGCAACATGCGTTGAGCCAGTTCGAGTGCGCGACCATCTCGGCCTTGCAGGAGAAAGTCCTGCATGACCCGACGGCGTTCATGCAGTTGCTGCAATTGCTGACGATCCCGGTCAGCGAGATGTTCCGCGATCCATCGCACTTCCTGGCGATCCGTCAGGAAGTGGTGCCGCTGCTCAAGACTTATCCGTCGATCAAGATCTGGATCGCCGGCTGCAGCACCGGTGAGGAGGTCTACTCGATGGCGATCCTGCTGCGCGAAGAAGGCCTGCTTGATCGTACGATCATCTACGCCACCGACATCAACCCGCGCTCGCTGGACAAGGCCAAGCAAGGGATCTTTTCGATGGAAAACGTGCGTGCCTACACCGCCAACTATCAGCAGGCAGGCGGCCAGCGTTCGTTCGCCGACTACTACACTGCGGCCTATGGCTATGCGATTTTCGACAAGAGCCTGTGCGAGAACGTGACGTTCGCCGATCACAGCCTGGCGACCGATAGCGTATTCTCCGAAACTCAATTAATTTCATGTCGTAACGTATTGATTTATTTCAATAAAAAACTTCAGGATCGAGCTTTCGGGTTGTTCCATGAATCGTTGTGTCACCGTGGATTCCTGGTGCTGGGCAGCAAGGAAACCCTCGACTTCTCAGGCTATGCCAACCAGTTCGAACCCCTGGTTAAACAAGAACGGATTTACCGCAAATCATGAACAGTGCCGCGGATTTGCCTCGGGTCGAGGCGATTGTGGTCGGAGCTTCCGCCGGTGGCGTCGAGGCGTTGCTGACCTTGCTTGGTTCGCTGCGGGCCGGGTTCGGGCTGCCAATCATCATCGTGCTGCATCTGCCGGAAGAGCGTCGCAGTCAGCTCGTCGAGGTATTCGCCCGGCGGCTGGCGCTGCCGGTCGCTGAAGCCACCGACAAACAGGACATCATGCCCGGCACCGTGTATTTCGCCACGCCGGGTTATCACCTGTCGGTGGAGCAGGATCGCAGCCTGTCGCTGAGCCTTGAAGACCGTTTGCATCATTCGCGGCCTTCGATCGATTTCCTGTTCGAATCCGCCGCTGATGCCTACGGGCCGGCGCTGGCCGCCGTGCTGCTGACCGGCGCCAACCACGATGGCGCGCGAGGCCTGGCCCAGGTCAAACGCCAGGGCGGGCTGACCGTCGTGCAGGATCCGGATGACGCACAGGTCGATACCATGCCTCGCGCGGCACTGAAAACGCATCAACCGGATTACATACTTCCCATACACGGCATCGGCCGTCTGCTTGTCGAGCTGGAACGAATCGCATGCTGAGTAATATCCAGGCAAAACTGCTGATCGTCGACGATCTGCCCGAGAACCTGCTGGCCCTCGAAGCGCTGATCAAACGTGAGGATCGCACCGTCTACAAAGCATTGTCGGCGGACGAAGCACTGTCGCTGCTGCTGCAACACGAATTCGCCATGGCCATTCTTGACGTGCAAATGCCCGGCATGAACGGCTTTGAACTGGCCGAATTGATGCGCGGTACCGAGAAAACCAAGAACATTCCAATCATCTTCGTCAGCGCCGCTGGCCGCGAACTCAATTACGCGTTCAAAGGCTACGAAAGCGGGGCAGTGGACTTCCTGCACAAGCCGCTGGACATCCATGCGGTAAAAAGCAAGGTGAATGTCTTTGTCGATCTGTACCGCCAGAGCAAGGCGATGAAGCAACAGGTCGAAGCGCTGGAGCAGAGTCGTCGCGAACAGGAGGCGCTGCTTCAGCAACTGCAAAGAACCCAGGGCGAACTGGAGCAGGCGGTACGCATGCGTGACGATTTCATGTCGATCGTCGCCCACGAAGTGCGCACGCCCCTTAACGGTCTTATCCTCGAAACCCAGTTGCGCAAGATGCATCTGGCCCGGGACAACGCCGCCGCGTTCACCCTCGACAAAATGCACGCGATGGTTGACCGCGACGAACGCCAGATCAAAAGCCTGATCCGCCTGATCGAGGACATGCTCGACGTCTCGCGGATCCGCACCGGCAAGCTGTCGATTCGACCGAGTCGCTTCGATCTCGCGCAGTTGGTGAGCAACTTGCTGCAAAACTTTGCGCAACAGATCGAGGCGGCGGAAACCACCGTTTCCTTCGAAGCGGAGAGTCCGGTCGAAGGCTGCTGGGACGAGTTTCGCATCGAACAGGTGATTTCCAACCTGCTGACCAATGCCTTGCGTTATGGCGCTAGAAGCCCGATTCAGGTGCGCGTCTATCGCCAGGGCAACCACGCACGGGTCGAGGTTCAGGATCACGGCATCGGCATCAGCGAGGAAAATCAGAAACGCATTTTTCAACAGTTCGAACGGGTCTCCGCCAAGACGGTGGTGGCCGGCCTCGGACTGGGTCTGTTCATCTCCGAACAGATCGTCGCCGCCCATGGCGGCTTCATCGTCGTCGAAAGCAAGATCAACGAGGGCGCCCTGTTTCGCGTTTGTCTGCCGCTCCAGGAAAACGGCGAAACAAACGCAACCTCTGAGTGACCGCACGGTCGTATCAGCAGCTATTGACCGAACAAAGGCTTCCCATGAGCGTAGATGCACAAGATGTAGTACTCGTCGTCGAGGACGAACCGGTGATCCTGATGGTGCTGACAGACTATCTGTCAGGGCAGGGCTATCGTGTATTGCAGGCCGAGAACGGCGAGCAGGCGTTCGAGATTCTGGCGAGCAAGCCGCATCTGGACATGTTGATTACTGATTTCCGCTTGCCTGGCGGAATCTCCGGCGTGCAGATCGCCGAGCCCGCCGTCAAATTGCGTCCTGATCTGAAGGTGATCTTCATCAGCGGCTATCCGCAGGAAATCCGCGAGACCGGCAGCCCTATCACACGCCGGGCGCCGATCCTGGAAAAACCGTTCGATCTGGATGTGTTGCAAGAGAAGATTCAGGAACTGCTGGCCTGAGGCGTGAACCGCCTCAGCTCTTGATCATTTCCCGCACCTTCGCCGTCAACAGATCGAAGGTGAACGGCTTGGTGATCATCTGCATCCCGGAGTCGAGGAACCCGCCGCGTACAGCGGCGTGTTCGGCGTAACCGGTAATGAATAGAACCTTCAGGTCGGGCCGGTATTGCCGGCCGATTTCCGCCAGTTGCCGGCCGTTCATGCCTGGCAGGCCAACGTCGCTGATCAGCAGATCGATGCGCTGCGGCGAGTCAAGAATGGGAACTGCGCCGTCAGCATCGCTGGCTTCGAAAAACCGGTAACCCAGCTCACTCAAGACCGCACTGACCAGCACCCGCACCGCCGGGTCGTCTTCAACGATCAATACGGTTTCGCCTTCCACGGCGTCGGGGGCCTGTTCAATGTCCAGCGGCTCATGCGGCAATGTCTCGCCTTTGAACCGTGGCAGATAAAGTTTGACCGTGGTGCCCTTATCAATCTCGCTCTCGATCGAGACATGACCACCGGATTGTTTGCTGAAGCCATAGATCATCGATAAGCCGAGCCCCGTGCCCTGGCCGATCGGCTTGGTGGTGAAAAACGGATCGAACGCCCGGTTGATGACGTTTTCCGGCATGCCGCAGCCGTTATCGCTCACGCTCAATACGACGTAATCGCCGGGCTCCAGATTAGTGTAAGCGGCAGTAAAGTCGCGCCCCAGCACCTGATTACCGGTCTCGACCACCAGATGGCCGCCGCTGGGCATCGCGTCGCGGGCGTTGATTACCAGATTGAGCAGGGCGCTTTCCAGTTGATTGGGGTCAGCCTCGGCTACCCATAGCTCCTGGTGCAGGCGCATTTCCAGATGAATGCTTTCGTTGAGGCTGCGTTGCAGCAACTCGCCCATCGATTGCACCAGATCGTTCATTTTTACGGCTTTGGAGTCCAGCGACTGGCGTCGGGAGAAAGCCAGCAGGCGATGAGTCAGGCCGGCGGCACGGTTGGCCGAGGTCACGCCGAGATCGATCAGGCTGTCGAGATCCTCCGTCCGGCCACGCGCCAGTCGACGGCGGATCAACTCGAGGCTGCCGATGATGCCGGTCAGCATGTTATTGAAGTCATGGGCGATACCGCCGGTCAATTGCCCGACCGCTTCCATTTTCTGCGACTGGCGCAGCGCTTCCTCGTTGTGCCGCAGCTGGGCGGTGCGTTCTTCGACTTGTTGCTCAAGGGTTTCCAGGGTCGATTGCAGGCGTCGTTCGCTTTCGCTCAGATCGATCAGGCGGTCGCGGGCTTCGTACTGTCGTCGTCGACCGCGAAGGGCGGTGGAGATCAGGCTGACCAGGGTCACCGGATGGAAAGGACGTTCAAGAAACGTCACGTTGCCCAGCAATTTGCTCAACTGCGACGAGGGTCCCTGTTGGGATCCTCCGTGGTGGGTCAACAACACAATCGGCAGATCCGACCAGGCGGGCTGTTGATCCAGATACGCCAGCAGGGTTTCCAGATCCGGGCCCAGCAAGGCTTCGGACGCAATCAACAGCAACCCGGCACCGGGTTCGAGTTCGGTGCAAAGCGTTCTGAGGTCGGGAGTGATCAGGCCACCGTAGCCCGCTTCGTTGAGGATCATCAGCGCAACCTGACTGTCGCGCCCGAGGGGGGCGAGGATCAACGCCCGTTCCGACAGTGGTACGGTGACTGTCACAAGAAATCGTCCTTAAGCAGCGGATTGCTCGCGCCGAGGTAGGTCGGTACGCCGCGCAGCACCCCCTGAAAGGCTTCCAGTGGTTCGCCGATGGTCATGCCTTTCGTGGAAATGCGGTATTCGCGAATGGTCGATTCATGGCTGCCGGTACGTTTCTTGATGATCGAGATGGCTCGGCGCACCTTGCCGATCGCTTCGAAGTAGCGCAGCAGAATTACGGTGTCGGCCAAATAGGTGATGTCCACCGGCGCCTGCATGTCGCCAACCAGGCCGTGTTGGGCGACGGTCATGAAGGTCGCGGCGCCCTTGCGGTTCAAGTACAGCAACAGTTCGTGCATGTGCAGCACCAAGGCGTTTTCTTCCGGCATCGCGGCCTGATAACCGTTGATGCTGTCGATCACCACGGTCTTGATGTCTCTTTCATCGACGCAGCGCCGCACACGGTGGGAGAACTCGCCGGGGGACAGTTCGGCGGCGTCGACCTGTTCGATCAGCAGATTACCGGTGGCTCGCAGAGCCTTGAGGTCGATGCCGATGTTTTTCATGCGCTCGAACAGCTGCTCCAGCTCTTCATCAAAGATGAACAGCGCGGCTTTTTCCCCGCGTGACACCGCTGCGGCCGCGAAGATCATCGAGATCAACGACTTGCCGGTGCCTGCCGGGCCCAGAATCAATGTGCTGGAGCCGGTTTCGATGCCGCCGCCCAAGAGCGCGTCCATCTCTTTTATGCCGCTGGACAGCTGCAGACGCGGGTAATCGCCCCGGTGCTCGGCCGCCACCAGACGCGGGAAAACATGCACGCCATCGCCCATGATGGTGAAGTCATGGTAGCCACCACGATATTTCTGGCCGCGATACTTGACCACCCTGACGCGTCGGCGTTCGGCGCCGTAGTTGGGCGTTAATTCCTCGAGCCGGATCACGCCGTGGGCAACGCTGTGCACGGTCTTGTCGAGGGATTCGGTGGTCAGGTCATCCAGCAGCAGCACCGTGGCGTCATAGCGCACGAAGTAATGCTTGATTGCCAGAATCTGTCGACGGTAGCGCAGGGAGCTTTGCGCGAGCAGGCGAATCTCTGAAAGGCTGTCGAGTACCACCCTGGTCGGCTTGAAGCGTTCGACCACCTCGAAAATCTGTTTGGTCGCCTCGCCCAGCTCCAGATCCGATGAATACAGGAGACTCTGCTGATGCTCGGCGTTGAGCAGGTTTTCCGGGGGAGTCAGCTCGAAAATTTCGATATTTTCGCCCAGCTCCCATCCGTGGGAGGCCGCGCCCTGACGCAGCTCATGCTCGGTTTCGGAGAGCGTAATGTACAAAGAGCGCTCACCGGCACGGGCGCCGGCCAGTAAAAAATGCAACGCGACCGTGGTTTTACCGGTTCCAGGCTCACCCTCCAGCAAGAAAACGTGACTGCGGGACAGGCCACCGGCGAGGATATCGTCCAGCCCTTCGATGCCGGTGGCGGCTTTTGCACTGATCAACGCGTTCGATGTAGACAAAAAATGCCCTCTCATGACTAGGGGAAACGAGGCAGCGGGCGCCGGACGCCGATTGGTACTGCTTGATTACTTGACCCTTTGCGGAGACTGCGGTTCCGAGTTTCTTGCCGGATGTGTCTGGAAGGCGGCTAGAGGCCTTGCTGCAACGAGGGATCGTCAGGGTTCATCTGCTCAAGCTGAGCCAACAGGATCTGCACATTCTGCAACTGACCGCTTTCTTTCCAGTAGTTGATCAGCAACACCCGCGCCTTGCGGTCGGCGGGGTGACGCTGGACGATTTCCTGCAACTGCTTTTGCGCCGCTTCCAGTTCTTCGGCGCTGTGCAGGGTGGTAGCAAGGTCGTAGCGGTAGTCCTTGTTGTCGGGCTCGAGTTCTACGGCTTTGGACAAACCGAGCAGGGCGTACTCGCGTTGATCGTGATGCAGCAGCCAGAGGCCCAGGGCATGTTGCAGATAAGCCGAATCGGGTTGGGCCTTCAATTGTCGGGCGAGCAACTGACGCGCGGCGTCGCTCTGGCCCTGGCGATCGAGTACTTCGATCTGCATCACCAACGCCGGCAGATTGCCGGGATCCAGGCGCAGGGTCTGCTCCAACGCTTGCTGCGCCTGTTTGTGCTCCGCATTGTGCAGATACAGGCGCGCCAGTTGGGCATAGTTGGCGGCGCTTTCCGGCTGGCTCTTGAGCGCCTCTTCCCACATGTCGATGCCTTGCTGCAACGGCGCGAAATACAGGCCCAGTTGATCCGGAGACAAACCGAGCAGGGCGTTGATTGCAGCAAAGCGTACGGTTTGATCCTCATCATCGAGCAACGGGCCCAACAGCAAACTGCGCTGACCGCCAGGCACCAGGCCCGTCACGCTTTTGATTGCGGCCAGTCGAACGTCCGGCGATTCGTTTTGCAGATCGGCGTCCGCCAGTTTCAAGGCCTGCGGGCTCGGGTAGTTGGGCAGCTCGGCGTGCAGCCAGACACGCCGTTTGACCGACAGATCCGGGCGCCCCAGCTGTTGGTATAAAACCCGCGCAGCCCCCGGTTGACCGGCACGCGCGGCGGCCAGCGCTTCGCTGTAACCGTGTTTGATCGCTTCCGGCACAACCGGCGCAGTGCTGCGCAAAGACAGCCAGGCGACGATCAGGACCAGCGCAAGGCCGAGGCTGATGAGCAAATAGCGGCGAGACTGAGGCATGCGAATTTCCGAAACTTTCGTTTTGCAGCGGAGGTCGCAAGCTTCTGTCAGCTCGCGCCGTGAGTCAAACACTGTGCCTGATATGACCTACTACAAGTGCTGAAACGCCCTACGAGCTTTGTGGCTCCCGTAAACCATCAATCCTTAATACAGTGACTACGCTTGCAGAAGTTGTTTCGACGAGGCTATCCATGCAGTCCCTGCTCATTTATTTCAAGGCGCTGATCCACCCCGGTCAGGCAGTGCTGCTGTTTGGTTTGCGCACCATCGTCGCCGGATTGCTGACCTTGTACCTGGCGTTTCTGTTCGATCTGGATCAACCGAAGTGGTCGATCATGGCCGTCGTTATCATCAGCCAGCCACTGGCCGGGATGGCGCTGGCACGCAGCTTCGGGCAAATCATCGGGACGACCCTTGGCGCGGTGGTGGCGGTGGTGCTGATGGCAATTTTTCCCCAGGCGCCGTTGCCGTTCATCACGACCCTGGCCTTATGGCTGGCGCTGTGCACGGCGGGCGGCACGCTACTGCGCTACACCAGTTCTCAGGCGTTCGTGCTTAGCGGATATACCGCTGTGGTAGTGGCGCTGCTGGCGATTCCGGATCAGGACGGCACCTTTTTGCTGGCGGTGACCCGGGTCACCGAAACCTTGTTGGCGGTAGCGTGCGTGTGCGTTGTCAGTCTGTTGACGGCGCGGCCCGAGGCGGTGTCGCGCAACTATTTTGCAAAGGTCGATCAGGTGATCAGGCTGGTTGCCACCCATGCCGCCGCTGTACTTCGCACCGAAGAAAGCGAAGCGGACTTTCAGCGCCGGCAAATGCAGTTGTTGGGGGAAATCAGCGCCCTTGAAGGCCTGCGCCGGCATTTGTATTTCGACGCCCCGCGTCTGCGCAGTGCCAACAATCTGGTGCTGTTGCTGGGTAATCAACTGATGCTGCTGACCTCGCGCCTGACCGCGCTGCGTCACCAGCGGGAACTGCTCACCGAGCGTTGGGAGGGCGATCTGCCGCTGGAGATCCAGCAATTGCGTGCAGAAGAACTGGCGCTACTGGACCAGCTCGCACAGCAAGGGCGCTCATTGCCGGCAGAGGCGCGGCACCAGTTCGTCGCGCTGCAACAGCAGTTCGAAGGGCTCGCCTACAGGGCCGAACAACTGACCGAAGACATGAGTGCAACCCTGCGTTCGCTGGCGTGGGCACTGCGCTGGGAGCAGGCGCGGCTGTTGCAGCAGTTGGAGCAGATTCTCGAACTGAGCGACGCGATACAGGAAGGACGCGAAGCCAGTTGCATGTTTCGTGGCCAGTCCAGCCCCTTGCACCTGGATTTCACCCTCGCGACGATGAATGCCATTCGCGCCTTCAGCGCGTTGCTGGTGGCTGGGCTGATCTGGATCGAGACCGCTTGGGACGGCGCGCGGGGCGGGATGATTCTGGTGGGGATTCTGTGTTCGTTGATGGCGACATTTCCGCGTCCCTTGATCGCTGCACAGAGTTACGCCCGAGGATTGGGACTGGCCTTGGTCGTCTCGGCGTTCTATCAATTCATGCTGGTCCCGGCTATCAGTGATTTCGAAATGCTGGCCTTGCTGCTCGCGCCTCTGCTGTATGTGATCGCGGTCGGACTGGCCAAACCGGCCACCACCGGTATCGGCATGGGCCTGGGGCTGTCGAGTTTCCTGATGCTCGGGCCGCAGAACGTCGGCACCGGGCAGAACACCGCCATTCAATGGTTCGAATTTGCCGGAGCCTACGTGAGTGCGGCGATGCTGGCTCTGATTGTTTATGCCTGGATTTTCCCGTTCCGCCCGGCTCTGCGCATCCGGCGCTTTTACAACGAAGCGCGGGAGCAGGTCTACCAACTGACCAAGAGCCCGGCCACCGATGAACAGCAATTCGCCTTCGAAAGCCGCATGGTAGATCGCCTGACCTCGATGCTGGGCGTGTTGCCGGCCGCCAACGAACGGGACATGCAGCGCCTGTATGAAATCAGCCTCGCTTGTGTAGCGCTGGGCGTGGCCATGCACCAGCTCAGGCAACAGGCGCAAAACAATGCTCTGCTTACGGACGATTTGCATAGGCAGCTGTCGACGGCATTGCGTCAGACCGGCCGTTTCGTCGCCGGCCGACCGGATGTACGCCTGACACCTTTACTGGCTACGCTGCATGCGCTCGGCGATGAGCTGGATGCCTTGCATGTCGCCACCCATGAGCACTTGTGGTCGGTATTTCGCATGCGCGTGGCCCTGTTGATCGTGGTGTCGTTTCTGGAACGACATGGCGAGCGTTTGCAGCCCGACCGATCTGAAGGAGAGCCCATCCTTGCCCATTGATTTCGAGATCGGCGGCGTTTACCTGCCGCCAATCGCTCAGGCCTTGTTGCTGGCCATACCGGTTTTTCTGCTGCTCGACTGGGGTTTGCGCCGGCTCGGCGTCCTGCGTTTTGTCTGGCATGAGGCGCTGTTCGAAGGCGCCCTTTATGCCTGTGTGTGCGCCGCACTGATTCTGCTGATGGGAGCCTGAAACCTTGAAGACGTTGCTCACTCGATTGACGACATTGGCGGTGGTGCTGCTGGCCATCGTGCTCGGCTGGTTTGCCTGGGAACATTACACCCGGGCCCCGTGGACTCGGGATGCGCGGGTGAGGGCGGATGTGGTGACACTCTCGGCGGATGTCTCGGGCCGCATCGTCACGCTGGCGGTGCAGGACAACCAGTATGTCGTCAAGGGCCAGTTGCTGCTGGAAATCGATCCGGCTCGCTACAGTCTGGCCGTCGAGCATGCGAAACGCTCGGTGGAGGTCTCCAAGGCTACGCTTGGGCAGTCGCAAGCGGCCATTGTCGCCAGCGAGGCATTGCTCAAACAACGCCAGAGTGAAGAGCGCCGGCGACGTACGCTCAAGCAAGGGTTCGCGATTTCCGGGGAAGAGTGGGAGAAGTCCAGCACCGATGTGGCGGTGGCCCAGGCCGATCTGTTGCGCAATCAGGCCAATCTCGGTCTCGCCGAAGCCAACGTGCAACTGGCGATTGCTGCATTGACCCAGGCTGAACTGGATCTGCAACGCACCCGCGTCGAAGCACCGGTCAGCGGTTATGTCACCAATCTGCTGACCCGGCAGGGGGATTACGCGGTAGCCGGCAGTGCCTTGCTGGCGCTGGTGGATAGCGACTCCTTTTACGTCAGCGGCTATTTCGAGGAAACCAAACTGCCACGGATCGAGGAGGGTGATCGGGTGCGGATCGAATTGATGAGCGGGGAAAAATTCGGTGGAACCGTGCAAAGCATCGCCTTCGCCATTGCTGATCGGGAAAACGCGCCGGGCAGCCGATTGCTGGCCAACATCAACCCCAGCTACACCTGGGTGAAACTGGCGCAACGGGTGCCGGTGCGGATTGGCATCGATCCCGATTACGCGGGCAAGGACCGACTCAGAGCCGGTACCACCGCGACGGTCACGGTGCTGGAAAACCATGAAAGACAGAGACAAAAAAGCCCCGCGACCGAATGATACGCGGGGCAAAAAAATTTGGTTGGTTGCGGCCAACCAAAGGAGCTCTTTAAAAAAACGATTACTTGCTGGCGACCGTTTCTGGCTGCCAACCGCCACCGAGGGCCTTGTAGATCGCGACGATGCCGCGATACAGATCCACTTCGGCCTGGGCCTGGCTGTCTTCAGCGTTCAAACGCTCACGCTGGGCGTCGAGCAGGACCAGGAAATCGGTGGTGCCTTCGCGGTAGCGGATTTCGGCGAGGTCGGCAGCCTTGCGGCTCGATTCGCTCTGACGGATCAGCGAGATCAACCGTTGCTGACGCTTGCCGTAATCACTGAAGGCGTTTTCCGACTCTTCCAGCGCGAGCAATACTTGCTGCTCGTAAGTCGCCAGTGCGCCTTCGGCATCGGCATCGGCGCCGCGCAAACGGGCCCGCACGCTGCCAAGGTCGAACGCCGCCCAGGTGATGCTCGGGCCCAGTGCCCAGGCGTTGGCCGCCGAGGAACCGATCTGCGAACCACGCCCGGCCGTCCAGCCGAGGAAACCGCTGAGACTGACCCGTGGGAACAGGTCGGCCTTGGCTACACCGATACGCGCCGTGGCCGAAGCCAGTCTGCGTTCGGCGCTGAGGATGTCCGGACGACGCTGCAGCAGTTCGCCCGGATCACCGATCGGCAAGGCCTTGGCAATCGCCGGCAGGTCTTTCGGACTCAGGTCGACGGTCAGCTTGTCCGGACGTTCACCCAGCAGGGTGGCGATGCGGTTTTTCTGCCGGGCCTGTTCTGCCTGCAGCTGCGGCACGCTGGCTTCGACCGATGCCAGACGTGCATCGGCACGTTCGACATCGAGCTGATCGCCAACGCCGGCGTCACGCAGGCTGATGGTGATCTTGCGCGATTCCTGCTGGTTCTTCAGGTTGGCCAGCGCGATCTTTTCCCGCAGTTGCGCACCGCGCAGTTGACCGTAAGCGTCCACCAGTTCGGCAATCATGGTGACTTGCAGTTGGTACAGATCGGCTTCGGCCGCTTGCTGGTCGGCGTCGCTGGCTTCCAGATTGCGCTGGATACGTCCGAACAGGTCCAGTTCCCAAGCCATGTCCAGGCCCAGGTCATAGCGTTCACTATTGACCCGATTGGTGGTCTGGCCCGGGATCTGACCTTTGGCCAGATCGCTGCTGGCGCGGCTGGTGATGGTCGGCATTGCATCGTTGCTGGCGTCGTCGCGGATCGCCCGGGCGGCTTTCCAGCGGGCGAATGCCACGCGCAGTTCACGGTTGCCTTGCAGCGATTGAGTCACCAACTGGTTAAGGGTCGGATCGTCGAACTGCTGCCACCAGATGCCTTCGAATTTCGAACGGTCGAAGTTCTTCTGGCCGGCGGCGCCGCCGGTGGCGGACGTGATGTTCGCCGCCTCCGTCGTCGGGGTCTTGTAGTCAGGGCCGACGGCGCAGGCACTCAGGGCCAGCACCAGCAGGCTCGGCAGGAAGACTTTCAGACTCATTGGTGCGCCTCCAGTGGCTTTTGAAGATTTTGCGCCTTGGCCGCTTTGCGAGCTTCGCTGCGCTCCACGAAGTTGCGGATCAGCACATAGAACACGGGGGTCAGCAGCAGACCGAAGAAGGTCACACCGAGCATCCCGGAGAACACCGCCACACCCATGGCATGACGCATCTCGGCACCGGCACCGCTGGAGAAAACCAGTGGCACCACACCCATGATGAACGCGAACGAGGTCATCAGGATCGGCCGCAGACGCAGACGGCAGGCTTCCAGTACGGCGGCCAGCGGATCGAGGCCTTCTTCCTGCTTATCCTTGGCGAACTCGACGATCAGAATCGCGTTCTTGCACGCCAGGCCCACCAGTACGATCAGGCCGATCTGGGTGAAGATGTTGTTGTCGCCGCCAGAGATGATCACACCGGTGATGGCCGACAGCAGGGTCATCGGTACGATCAGGATCACCGCCAGTGGCAGGCTCCAGCTTTCGTATTGAGCCGCGAGCACCAGGAACGCCAGCAATACGCAGAGCGGGAACACGAACAGCGCTGTGTTACCGGACAGAATCTGCTGGTAGGTCAGGTCGGTCCACTCGTAGGTCATGCCGTTCGGAAGTTCATCCTTGAGCAGTTTCTCGATGGCTTTTTCGGCCTGGCCGGAGCTGTAGCCCGGGGCTGCTGCACCGTTGATTTCAGCGGTGATGAAGCCGTTGTAGTGCATCACACGATCCGGGCCCGAGGTGTCGCTGACCTTGATGAAGGTCGCCAGCGGGATCATCTCGCCCTTGTTGTTGCGTACTTTCAGCTGGCCGATCTGGTCGGATTCGAGGCGGAACTGCTGCTCTGCCTGAACGTTGACCTGATAGGTACGACCGAAGCGGTTGAAGTCGTTGGCATACAGCGAACCCAGGTAGATCTGCAGGGTGTCGAAGATGTCGCTGACGGCCACGCCGTGGGTCTTGGCTTTTTCCCGGTCGATGGCGGCATCGACCTGCGGCACGTTCACGGTGTAGCTGGTGAACAGGTTGGCCAGTTCCGGAACGTTATGGCTCTTGGCAATAATATTCATGGTCTCCTTGTACAGCTCTTCGTAGCCCAGGTTGCCCCGGTCTTCGATTTGCAGGCGGAAACCACCGATGGTGCCCAGCCCCTGTACCGGCGGCGGCGGGAAGATCGCCATATAGGCTTCCTGAATCCCGGCGTACTGGCCGTTCAAGGCACCGGCAATCGCACCGGCGGACATGCTCGGGTCTTTACGCTCGTCGAACGGTTTCAGGGTCACGAATACGATGCCGGCGTTCGGGCTGTTGGTGAAGCCGTTGATCGACAGACCCGGGAACGCTACGGCGCTTTCCACGCCTGGCTGTTTCAGTGCCAGGTCGGACATGCGCTTGATGACGTCTTCGGTGCGGTCCAGGCTCGCGGCGTCCGGCAGTTGCGCGAAGGCCACCAGATATTGCTTGTCCTGGCCGGGTACGAAGCCGGTCGGGGTGCTGGAGAAACCGAAGAAGGTCAGCACCATCAAGCCTGCGTACAGGAAGAGGGCGATGCCGCTGCCACGGATGACCCGGCGCACGGTACCGACGTAACCGTGACTGGCGCGGTCGAAGAAACGGTTGAACGGACGGAACAGCCAGCCACCGAAGATCTTGTCCAGCACTCTCGAGAACCGATCTTTCGGCGCGTCGTGGCCCTTGAGCAACACGGCGGCCAGTGCTGGTGACAGGGTCAGCGAGTTGAACGCCGAGATCACCGTAGAGATCGCGATGGTCAAAGCAAACTGCTTGTAGAACTGACCGGTCAGGCCCGAGATGAACGCGGCGGGTACGAACACCGCACACAGCACGAGCGCTGTCGCAATGATCGGGCCGGTCACTTCACCCATGGCCTTTTTGGTCGCATCGAAGGGGTTGAGCCCCAGTTCAATGTTCCGCTCGACGTTCTCCACCACCACGATGGCGTCGTCCACCACGATACCGATCGCCAGTACCAGGCCGAACAGCGACAGGGCGTTGAGCGAGAAGCCGAACAGGTGCATCACCGCAAACGTACCGATCAACGATACCGGCACCGCCACCAGCGGAATGATCGAGGCGCGCCAGGTCTGCAGGAACAGGATCACCACCAGAACCACGAGAATCAGTGCTTCGAAGAGGGTGTGAACCACCGCCTCGATGGAGCCGCGCACAAAGATCGTCGGGTCATAGACGATGCTGTAGTCCATGCCTTGCGGGAAGCTTTTCTTCAGCTCTTCCATCTTGCCGCGAACTTCGTTCGAGATTTCGATGGCGTTGGAGCCCGGACGCTGGAAGATCGGGATCGCTACGGCTGGCTGGTTGTTCAGCAACGAACGCAGGGCGTACTGACTGGAGCCCAGTTCGACGCGGGCGATGTCCTTCAGGCGAGTGATTTCACCGTTGTCGCCGGCGCGAATGACGATGTTCTCGAACTCTTCCTCGGAGACCAGACGGCCTTGAGTGTTGATCGACAGCTGGAAGCTTTGCGCAGTCGGAGCAGGGGGCGCGCCCAACTGGCCGGCGGCCACCTGACGGTTCTGTTCGCGAATGGCGGTCACCACATCAGTCGCGGTCAGATTGCGCGAAGCGGTCTTGTTCGGGTCGAGCCATACCCGCAGCGAGTAGTCGCCCATACCGAACAACTGCACGTCACCGACACCACCGAGGCGAGCGAGCTCATCCTTGATGTTGAGAATCGCGTAGTTGGACAGGTACAGCATGTCGTAGCGTTTGTCCGGCGAGGTCAAGTGCACAACCATGGTCAGGTCGGGCGAAGCCTTGTCGACGGTGATACCGATGCGCGTCACTTCTTCCGGAAGCTTCGGCTCGGTCCGGGTCACGCGGTTCTGCACCTGCACCTGCGCGTTGTCCAGGTCAGTGCCCAGGGCGAAGGTGATGGTCAGGGTGATCTTGCCGTCAGCGGTGGATTGCGAGGACATGTACAGCATGTTCTCGACGCCGGTGATGGCTTGCTCCAGTGGAGCCGCCACGGTTTCACCGATGACTTTTGGGTTAGCGCCCGGGAAATTGGCACGCACCACCACGGTCGGTGGCACGACTTCCGGGTATTCGCTGATCGGCAACTGGAACAGCGAAATCGCACCGGCGATCAGGATCAACAGCGACAGCACCGCTGCGAAGATCGGCCGTGAAATGAAGAATTGGGAAAAATTCATCGGAGTTGTCGTCCCTTAACCGCGTGGGGTCGCAGCAGCCAGTTTTACAACCGAACCCGGCGCGCCTTTGGCAGGTGCGACTTTGGGCAGGTTGCTGGCTTCCAGCGCTTGTCGTTGTTGAGCGAGAGCGGCAATGGTTTGCTCGCTGGCCATCGGGATCACTTCAGGCGTAACCGGGGAGCCAGGGCGAACCCGTTGCAGACCCTTGACGATGATCGTGTCGTCCTTGTTCAGGCCGCTGCGCACGATACGCAGGCCTTCGATCTTCGGACCGAGTTCAACGGCGCGGTAGACGGTCTTGTTGTCGCCATCCATCACCAGCACGAACTTCTTGCCGAGGTCGGTACCGACCGCTTCATCGTTGATCAACATGGCGTTGTAGGTGCCGCTGCCGACCAGTTTCAGACGTGCATACAGGCCCGGGGTGTAAGTGCCGTCGCTGTTGTCGAACACGGCGCGACCACGGATGGTGCCGGTTTTCGGATTGACCTGGTTGTCGACGAAGTTCATTTGGCCCAGGTGTGGGTTGCCGTCTTCATTGGACAGGCCCATATAGACCGGGGTGGTCGCGCCGCGCTGACCCTGACGGGCGAGCTGGGTGTATTTGAGGAACACACGCTCGTCGGCGTCGAAGTAGGCGTAGACCTTGTCGGTGGACACAACGCTGGTCAGCGGGGTGGTGTCGGCGGTCACCAGGTTACCGGCGGTAATCTCGGCACGGCTGACGCGGCCACTGATTGGCGCAGTGACGCGGGTGAAGCTCAGGTTCAGCTTGGCCAGGTCCAGTTGCGCTTGCAGCGCGCCAACAGCCGCACGGGCTTCTTGTGCAGCGCTGGTACGCGAGTCGGCCAGTTCGGCGGAGATGGCGTTGCTGGCGCGCAGGCGTTCGCCACGGCCGGCTTCGTTTTCACTGCGAGTGGCGTTGGCACGGGCCTGGGCAACCAGGGCTTCGAGGCGGCGGACCTCGGCCTGGAACGGACGCGGGTCGATCTGGAACAGCAGGTCGCCTTTCTTGACCAGAGCACCTTCGGTGAAGGCGACTTCGTCGATCTGGCCGGAGACCCGCGGACGGATTTCAACGGTTTCCGGCGCTTCGAGGCGCCCGGTGAATTCGTCCCACTCGTTGACCGGTTGTTCCAGCACCTTGGCCACGCTGACCTTGGCAGCAGGCATGGTGGCGGCGGTTTCCGGAGTCTTGCCGCAGGCGCTCATCACCAGCACGGCCAACAGAGCCAACGGGAAGCGCAAATGTTTGAGTGATTGTTCCATGGATGCATCCGCCAATGTATTGAAGATGGGCGGATGATGCTCGGCGGGTCGATAGCAAAACGAATCGAATGACACGAAGGTAACTATCATTCGGAATGATATAAGCCCGAGAGAAGCCCTCTAGCATGCGCCTTTCGTTAGGGGGCTATCAATTGGCCTGATGACAATTCTGTGTTGCGCGATCGGCAACTGTCGCAGGCGAAATTGCTGGGTGAGGATTATGCGGCGATTAAATGCTGCGCTGAAGTTACCGAGCCTCGACATCCTTGCGGAGCATATGGCGCTTGTTTACAAAGACCTCGCCTGGCTGCTGGATCAATACGCCAACATCAAGAGTCCTGTTACCCGGAACAGGCAACCTACAACATTTCGCTCTAACATGACCTGATACTCATACCTCGATGTTTTGACAATGCCGGACCCTTTGTTTATGAGAGATCTGCCCCCGACCGCGACCTTGCGGGCTTTCGAAGTATCCACCCGGCACCCGACGTTCACCGCCGCCGCGCAGGAACTGCATGTAACCCAGAGCGCGGTCAGCCATCAGCTGCGGCATCTGGAAGAGCTTTGGGGCTTGCAGCTGTTTGAACGGGGCAAGTCGTTACGCCTTACACCTGCGGGCGCTACCCTGGCGCCGATTGTGCGCGAGTTCTTCATGAGCCTTGAGGCGACGCTGGCCGACTTGCGTGAGCAAAAGGGCAGGGTCCGGCTCAGCGTCAGCACGACCTATTCCTTTGCGTTGAAATGGTTGCTGCCACGCTTGCCGAGCCTGGCCCGCCAGCACCCGGAACTGTTGGTGTCGCTGGACACCACGGACAAGGTCATCCATTTCGCCAGCAGCGAAGCCGATGTTGCGATCCGCTTGGGCAAGGGCAACTATCCCGGTCTGTATTCACAGTTTTTGTTCGGTGAGCAGGTTTTCCCGGTGGCCAGTCCCGAACTGCTGCAACGCGTCGGAATACCGAGCAGTCCCGCCGATTTGTTGCAGTTGCCGCTGCTGGCACGTGACGGCGCTGAACTGGCACCGAAATGGGAAGCGTGGTTCCAGTCCGTCGGGCTGGCGTTTTTGCCGCTGCGGGAAAGCGTCAGGTTTGGCGATACCAATATGACGGTCGAGGCGGCTTTGCTCGGCCATGGAATTGCTCTTGTGCGCAGCGGGCATGTCGAGAAGGAAATCGGCGATGGCCGGCTGGTGCGGCTGTTCGATGTGCCGTTTCAGTCACCGCTCGCTTATTACTTCGTTTGCCCCAAGGGCGTTGAGACGCAGCCGCACATTGAGAGTTTTCGCGAGTGGTTGCTCGGTGAGGCGCTCAAAGTGCAAGGCGGGCAGGTTTGAGGCATGAAGAATCGCTCATGGTGCAATGAGGAGCCTTCTCTGTAATCCGGCCGTTCGGGCTGCCTAAAATGGCCAATGCCTACTCATCTCGTCCTCCTTGTCCTGTTCGCCGCGCTGCTGCATGCCGGCTGGAATGCATTGCTGCGCGGCGGTGCCGATCGGCTCTGGTCGATGACGGTGATGTGCGTTGCAATCGCCATAGTCTGTGCAGTTGCCGCGATGTTCATGGTGGCGCCTGCGCCTCAGAGCTGGGGGTATGCGCTGCTGTCGGCATTGCTGCACGTTGGCTACAACCTGTTTCTGGTGCGCAGTTACCGGGTCGGCGATCTGGGACAGATTTATCCGATTTCGCGCGGTTCATCACCCGCGTTGATTACGCTCGGCGCCGCGTTGTTTGCCGGCGAAACCATCACCCCCGGCGAAATGCTCGGCATTGCGCTGGTGTCAGGCGGCATCATTTCGCTGGCTTTCCGGGGACGCAGCCTGTCGGTGCCCAGCCTGCCTTACGCATTGGGAACCGGTTGCTTTATCGCGGCTTATAGCGTGGTCGACGGCATTGGCGCGCGGCTGTCCGGTGCGCCGCTGGCCTACACGGTGTGGATGAGTGCCTTGTGGGGCGTGCTGATGCCGGTGGTCTACATCGTTCTGCGCGATGCCCGCAGCCTGTTTTCGATTCGGCCCGGAATGTTCGCTGCGGCAATGGGCGGGCTGGTTTCTCTGCTTGCCTACGCAATCGTTATCTACGCGATGAACGAAGCCCCGCTGGGCGCGGTGTCAGCCTTGCGTGAAACCAGCGTGCTGTTCGCGGCGTTGCTTGGCTACCTGTTCCTCGGTGAAACACTTACCGTCCGCCGGATGCTGGCCTGTGTGGTGATCGCCAGCGGCGCGATCATCATCGGCTGACTCGGCATCATCTGCTAAGGAGTAGTTTCATGGTTAACGTCTCGCAGGCTCCGCTGATTCTGATTACCGGTGGCAGTCGTGGAGTAGGCGCCGCCACCGCCCGACTCGCTGCTGCCCAAGGCTACGATGTTGCGATCAGTTACGTTGCCAATGAGTCCGCCGCGCTGGCGGTGGCGGCGGATATCGAAGCGATGGGGCGCAAGGCGTTGGCGATTCGCGCCGACAGTGCCGACCCCGAGCAGGTCGCGGGGCTTTTCACAGCGATCGACCACACGTTCGGGCGCATCGATGTCCTGGTCAATAACGCTGGCGTGCTGGCGCAACAGTCACGCCTGGAAGACCTGGGCTTCGCGCGCATGCAACGCATCTTTGCGGTCAATGCTCTCGGGCCGATACTGTGCGCCCAACAGGCCGTGAAGCGCATGTCCCTGCGGCACGGCGGTGCGGGCGGCGTGGTGATCAATGTATCGTCGGCTTCGGCGCGTCTGGGCAGTCCGAATGAATATGTCGACTACGCAGCATCAAAGGGTGCGCTGGAAACGTTCACCATCGGGTTCGCCAAAGAGGTGGCCCGTGAGGGCATTCGCGTCAACTGTATCCGACCGGGGCATATCTATACCGACATGCACGCCAGCGGCGGCGAGCCGGGGCGGGTCGATCGGGTCAAGGACTCGATCCCGATGGGGCGTGGCGGGCAGCCGGAAGAAGTGGCGCGGGCCATTTTGTGGCTGGCTGGTACAGAGGCATCATTTGTTACCGGTACATTCCTCGACGTAACGGGTGGTAAATGAGTCAGAGGCACGGATCGTCAACTCCTTGCGCTCGACTTCAAGTAACCGCGGGCCGCCTCACCTTGCGACTCAAGCCCGGTGTCCTGCCCGTAATGCGCTTGAATGCACGACTGAAAGCAGCCTGGGAGGTATAACCCAAACGCTGCGCCACCTCTTCGATCGGCAGCCTCTCGAGCGTCAGCCACTGGCTTGCAAGCCGCATTCGTAGTTCGGTCACGTAGCGCAGCGGAGTCATGCCAATCGTGACCTGGAAGCGCTCCGCGAATACCGAGCGCGAGGTATTGCTGTGCTCTGCCAACTGCGCAACGGTCCAGTCGCGGCCCGGTTGTTGATGGAGCGCAAGCAGTGCACCGGCCAGGCGTGGATCGCGCAAGGCGGCGATCAGCCCCGAAGCATTGCCGCAGGCGCACTCCACCCAGCCGCGAACAACCATCGCGGCCACCACGTCGGCCAACCGCGCGAGGATGCCGGCAAAGCCCACGCGGGCGGCGCTGACCTCGCGCTCCATGGTGGTCAGGATCGGTACCAGCCCGGGATAACGCTGGCCACCGGCATCAATCAGCATCAGACCCGGCATCAGCCGGCCAAGGCCATGGATACTGCCCAGTTCAAACTCCATGCAACCGCTGAACAAAAGAGTGCTCGGCGTGGGGCTGGCATCGGCTCCGGTATCCACCGCGCTGACGGTGTCACCCAAGGTTTCGCCGTCTAGACCGTCGATGTCTTGAACAGGCGCGTCCGGATGGGAAAACAGTTGATGAGCCGCGCCATGGGAGATGAACACGGCGTTGCCGGCAGACAGCGCGTACCTGTTGCCGTCCTCCATTCGCAATTCCGCATTGCCGACGGCCATGAAGTGGAACCAGGCGTGCCCAGGTTTTTCCGCGAAGCTCAATCCGAACGTTGGACCCGCCTGGATACGCCGGTATTCAACGCCTCGCAGGCGCATGCCACGCAACAGCTCGTTGATGAGGTCCGAGGAAAGAGCAAACTGGTCTGCAGACATCGTTCAGGGGTTCTGATCAAAAAGTAGAGACTTTGGATCATAGATCATCCAGTTTTCAGCGCCTAGACTCGGCTCGCAATGAACATTGGGAGATCCGTGCAATGAATGACTGTGTATGTAACGCCGTTTCCGACCGCCATTGCGGCGTCGGTGCGGATGTAGAGCCTGCGACGCCCGCGTGGATGGCCGTCTTCTCATTGGCAATGGGTGTGTTCGGGTTACTCACCGCTGAGTACCTTCCCGCGAGTTTGTTGACGCTGATGGCTACCGAACTGGGAGTGTCCGAAGCGCTGGCTGGCCAGGCGGTGACGGTAACAGCCGTGGTGGCGCTGTTCGCTGGCTTGTTGGTGCCAGGTCTGACCCGCAGCATCGACCGACGTTGGGTGTTGCTGGGCTTTTCCACGTTGATGGTCGCCTCGAATCTGTTGGTCGCCGTTTCTTCCAGCTTCGTGGTGCTGTTGTTGATGCGCATCTTGCTGGGTATTGCCCTTGGCGGGTTCTGGAGCATGGCGGCAGCGGTAGCGATGCGCCTGGTGCCGAATGCTCTGTTGCCTCGGGCGTTGTCGATCATTTTCAGCGGCATAGCCATAGGGACGGTCGTGGCAGTGCCGCTGGGCAGTTATCTGGGCGGATTATATGGCTGGCGCAGCGCGTTCTTTGCAGCGGCGGCGGTAGGCATGGTGACCCTGGCTTTCCAGTCTCTCACTCTGCCGCGCCTCGCGCCGCGCCGGCCGGCAAGACTGCGCACCGTTCTGGAGGTATTGCTGCGCCCGGGCATCGCCATGGGCATGTTCGGTTGTGTACTGGTGCATAGCGGGCACTTTGCGATGTTCACTTATGTTCGGCCATTCCTTGAAGGGACTACCGGCATCGGCCCGCAAGGGTTGTCGCTGATGCTGCTTGGGTTCGGTGTGGCGAACTTCGTCGGCACGTTGTTAGCCGGGAGGCTGCTGGAGCGCTACCCGCTGGCCACTCTGGTGTTGATGCCCGCGCTGGTCGGTGTCGCAGCACTGGCGTTGGTGCTGTTGCCGGCGTCGGTGCCGGGGCAGGCGGTATTGCTGGCGATCTGGGGTCTGGCCTTTGGTGGTGTGCCGGTGGCGTGGTCGAACTGGGTCGCCAATGCGGTACCTGATCAGGCGGAAAGCGCCGGAGGCATGGTGGTGGCCTCTGTGCAGTCCGCTATCGCAACAGGCGCGGCCGCTGGCGGTGCGGTATTCAGCCTCGGTGGCAGCGCAAGCGTATTCGTCGCAGCGGCCGCGCTGATGCTACTGGCCGCGTTGCTGATTGCGCTGCGGGTCCGCGTCCCTTCTGGCCATGACGTTCGCCAGACCAAACCCGCGTTGCACCTTTGATCCGGTTTGCGCGCTACAGCCTTGGGTACTGGTAGCGGGTGGGCTGTAACCGCGAGGTGCACTGGAAGTGACTGGATTTCCAGGGTCCATGAAAAGCCAGAAATGATCAGATGAACAGCCCGCCCGGCGAAACCTAGAGACTGTCAGGGTCGCCAAAAAACATTCTGACTGGGCTCTAGGGCGGTGGTTTCAGGTTTTAAAAAACTAGTGATGCCCCCATTTTTGCCCCCAATGAAACGGAAGGCCTGCGCGGCCTCGGGAAGCAGCTCGGCCCTGGGCCTGATTACCCTGGCCTGCTGATCGGTTTCTGGGTCGCGGGCCATGTCTCTGATTACTACGCCACCCCTGCGGGGCACCAGTGGCAGAGCATCTGGTTGTTCCCGGCGTTCTTTTCCCAGGGTACGGACTCCCCTCTGTAAACGACCGCGCGGTCCGCTGACTGTCTGAAATGCTCAGAAGAATCCTTGGAATAGGCAGTGATGCCGACAAAACGGGCAAATGATCCCGGCAGGTGCGCCGCATACTGAAACCAGGATTCACCCGGGGTATCGACGGGTTTAACCAACGTCTATCCCATGGCAGCAATTTACAGACAGGACCCGACCATGCAGCAGGATAATAGAGGCACATCGGAAAACACATTCCAGGATCATCCAGGCTTCAGTCGCCGTGACGTTTTGATTGGCGGGGCGGTCGTTGGGGCCGGTTTGAGTGTTGCTCCGCTGTCCTGGGCAGCCTCGCCGGATAGCGCAAAAGTGAGCGGGGCGCGCGTCACAAACACGCGCAAGCTGGGTTCGCTGGAAGTCTCGGAACTCGGTGTCGGGTGCATGAACATCAGCGCCAATTACGGCGCACCTGCAGGCAAGGAGCAGGGCATCAAGGTCATCCGCACGGCCAATGAACAGGGCGTCACTTTTTTTGATACGGCCGAAGTGTATGGGCCGTACACCAATGAAGAATTGGTAGGTGAGGCGCTTTCCCCGTTTCGCAACGAGGTTGTCGTCGCGTCAAAATTCGGTTTCGACATGGATGCCGGCGGCGCCCTCAATAGCCGCCCGGAACATATCAGGAAGGTGCTTGAGGGCTCGCTGAAGCGGCTGCGTACCGACCGTATCGATCTCTACTATCAACACCGAGTCGATCCAAACGTACCGATAGAGGATGTTGCGGGTACGGTCCAGGACCTTATAAAAGAGGGCAAGGTGTTGCACTTCGGTCTCTCGGAGGCAAGTGCAAGCACCATTCGCCGAGCGCATGCCGTTCAGCGTGTGACTGCGGTCCAAACCGAATACTCCGTCATGGAGAGAAGCGTCGAGCACAACGGAGTCCTTGATACCTGTGAACAACTGGGTATCGGTTTCGTGTGCTGGGGCCCGCTGGGTATGGGCTATTTACCCGGTACGCTGAATGGCAGTACGCGGTTCGACGCCGACACCGATCTGCGTTCAGGGTTTGACCGATTCACGCCCGAGAACCTGGAAGCAAACGAGCCAATCGTTGCTTTGCTCAGGCTGTTCGCAATGGAAAAGCATGCCACTCCCGCTCAGATAGCGTTGGCATGGTTGCTTGCGCAGAAACCCTGGATCGTCCCGATTCCAGGCACACGCAAGCTTAATCACCTCCAGGAGAACCTGGCATCCGTCAACGTGAGGCTGACGGCCGCCGAACTGGTGGAAATGGATGCTGCTCTGGCAAAGCTGACGGTGCACGGTGGTCGAATGAGCCCAATGCATATGCGTGCCGTCGACGTCACCCAGTGACCTTCAGAAGGTGAAAGCCGCTGAAGGCGTCCATTAGCGATTTTCCTCCAGCCGGAGCGTTTTGGTGCGGTGTGGAGAAGGGCGTCATTGATCCCCCCGTTTTTTATCAGGTACTCAAATGAATCAAGTTACGCGTAAGGTATTCGAGCCGTTTGTGTTCGACAACGGAATCAAGTTGCGCAATCGCGTGGCGATGGCCCCCATGACAACGTGGGCCGGCAACACGGACGGTACTGTTTCCGACGAGGAAATTGCTTACTACCAGCGTCGGGTAAACGGTGTCGGTCTGGTGATCACCGGTTGCACGCACGTGCTCGCCAACGGTATTGGATTCACTGACGAATTTGCAGCGTTCGACGATACATTCGTTCCCAGTCTCAAGCGATTGGCAAAGGCCGCGAAGAGCGGTGGTGCAACGGCAGTGCTGCAGTTGTTCCACGCGGGTAACAAGGCCGTTATGGAGTTGGTGCCGGACGTTGTCAGCGCCAGTGCAGTGAGTATTGACGCAGGACCGTTCAGCGTTCCCGCTACCCCGCGCGCAATGACCCGGGAAGAAATTCACGACGTTATCCTGGCGTTTGGTGAGGCGACGCGTCGTGCCATCGAGGCAGGATTTGATGGTATAGAACTGCATGGCGCCCATGGATTTCTGATCCAGAATTTTTTCTCTCCGAAGTTCAACCAGCGCGATGACGAGTGGGGCGGCTCACTCGAGAACCGTCTGCGTTTTCCATTGGCGGTTGTGCATGAGGTTCATCGAGTCATCAAGGCACACGCTGATCGACCGTTCCTGTTCGGCTATCGCATTTCGCCAGATGAATCTGGCGAAAATGGATTGCGCATCGACGACACCTGCGTGCTTGTCGATGGACTGATCGAAAGCGGTATCGACTATCTCCACGTCTCCCTGGGAAGCGTGCTGGAAACGGTACCTGTCGACGGACAGGGTGATCAGACCACGGCGAAGGTGATACTGGATCATGTCGACGGACGCATCCCGGTGATTGCCGCCGGGCAGATCAAGACGCCCCGCCAAGCCGAGGAAGCGCTTGAGCTCGGCCTGTCGCTCGTCGCGGTTGGACAGGGCCTTGTCATAAATCCTGACTGGGTGGAACTGGCAGAAAAAGGCCACGACGATCAGATTCAAACGGCGCTTAACCCGGCACGTGTTTCGCAGATCGTAATTCCGCCAAAACTGTGGAGCGTAATCGAGGCCACCACGGGCTGGTTCAAACTCCAGGGCACACCGTAACGTAGATTTGGCCGTGGTGCGCAACTGCGAACCTCGGTCAGCGTGCCTCAGCCACATCAATATCAGTGGGGAGGCCCAGACCACTCGACGAGTAGCTCCCGCCGCTCCTCAATCTCCCGCATTTGAGATCGCTTGAATCGAGCAAAGATGCCACTCGATCGAGCAAACGCAACCGCGCTGCATTTCACATACTCCCAAGGTGCCTCAAGACCTGCCTGTGCTGTGGGCAGGTGGCGGGTGTTTCTGTGGAAAGTCGAACTTACAGGCGAGTAGGGATATGCAAAACAACAGCATCCGGTTTGCGTGCAATGGCTGCGGGATCTGCTGCAAGGGGCGGTTGGTTCCACTGACTTTGAACGAGACAAGGCAGTGGCTGGAAAGAGGTCATGAGGTCGCGATCATACTGGAGGCATTTGAACAGTCCTTCTGGACTGCTGGGCCGCAACAGTTTGCCCACGCCGCAGGACGCGCAGTCGAGGTGCCTTGCGGTAATTCCCATGTGCGGGCCATTGCAGTGTTTGCGGGTAATGCGCTGGTGCAATGCCCAAGCCTCGGCGATGACGGTCGTTGCGGCATCTATGAAGAGCGGCCGCTGGTGTGTCGTATATATCCGGCGGAGATCAATCCGTTCATTGCGCTTGATCCGGAACACAAGATTTGCCCGCCCGAAGTCTGGGAGGAGGGTGAAGTGTTGTTTACAGATCGGATCGTTGATCCGGTTCTTGCTGATCAGATTGAACGCTCCCGCCAGGCTGACAGAGAGGATGCGCAGGCAAAAATTGCGCTTTGTGAAACCTTGGGGCTGAACGTGGCTGCATGGAAAGGAAATGCGCTGGCGGTGTACTTGCCAGATCGCCCTAAGCTCGCCGAGGCGATTGCCCGCTACGATGCTGGAAAAGTGGGGCATGCTCGTTCCAACTGGAAAGTCCGCGTCGATGCTCTGGCGTTGCGCGAGCAGCTTCACCAGGTGGGCTTGGCGTTTGATGACCAACTGCCCACTGACTACATTTTTCATGCGCTGTAGGTGTCAGGCGTTCTGATTGATTCGGGCAGCTTTCATTTCTGAAATATATTGAAATAACTAGGTCAGCGGGGTTGATGTTGCTTGATAAGCGTTGAATCAGGCAATCAATCGCCTTGATCGGGCAAGAAGCGAGGTTCGTTGGCGCAGCATACTGAGGTCATGCTGATCAACGATGAAGGACCTCAAATGGCCTCTCTTCTGGCTCCCTGCGTATTAAAGGACGCCTGGACCTGGTTGGTTTCGCTCGAACCTTGCCGGCAAATCCTCGCTGGTCATTCCAGGCAGTGCTCGATCCGGACATTGCGGGCCCCCGCGCGGCGTATTCAACCGCTTGTTCACATGGGCATGAAAACTGGAAGTGCACGTCGGCCGTACGATAACTTTTTTGGAGAGCCTTCATGACTTGGTCAAGACGAAACTGCGGGTTCAGTCACTTCGTTGAGTTTACCGTCGACCCTATCCACATGCCGGAACTGGTGGCGTCGTTGATGAGCCGTATTGAACGCTTTACCTGCTCATGTCCAGGGTTCATCAGAGCGTGCGTGCAAGTGAGTGACGAAGGCGATCACGCGCTCATGCAGCTTCTCTGGTCCTCCAGAGAACACGCGGAGCAAGCGCTGGAGAGGGCGCAGCGCCTGGAGCTCGATCTGTTTCACATGGCGGGCCAACCGTCGGCTAAAGCGCTGCTCTTCAGCTCCTTCAATGTCGTCGCGCAGATGCAAGCGCAGCACTTGTCGACGTGAGGATGAGTAATGGCTTGAACCGTGCCCATCTCTAAGTCTGGTTTTTTTGGAGTTGAATGTGAATAGCGATGTGTCTAACGACCAAATCATGACTGATATCACGCGTCTCGCTAAATCGGTCAGTCAGTTGGTTCCTGGCGATGGTGACCGCATTACCGACATTCCCGGTCTGAGCCTGCATCGGCGTAAAGCCGTTACGGCGCCCATGCACTGTATCTACGGCCTGGGAATTGGCGTGACCTTGCAAGGCGGCAAGCAGGTGATCGTCGGCAGTGAGGTGCTCCCCTATACGCCCGGCGAGTCGATGGTGACCAGTGTCGATCTCCCGGTCACTTCCCATGTCACTCAAGCCAGCGCGCTCAAGCCATTCCTCGGCATGATGCTGGCTCTCGACAGTACCACCGTGACGCAGGTCGCCGAGCGCATGCGGTTATCGCAACGTATGCGAGATGACGCGTTTCGTCCCGTGACCGTACAGCCTTTGGATGTGGGGGTGCTGGATGCGCTGAGGCGCTTGGTGGACCTGCTCAAAGAACCCCACTGGATTGAGACCCTCGCGCCGCTGATCAAGGAAGAGATCATTGCCCGGCTGTTAAACGGAACCCATGGGCCGCAGTTGCTGCATGTCATTGCCGCCGGTTCACCCAGCCAGCAAATTGCCAAGACATTAGCCTGGCTCAAAGTTAATTTTCGTCAGGCGTTGCGCATGGATGATCTAGCGGTACAAGCGCATATGAGCCCTTCCACGTTTCGCCAACACTTTCGGGCCGTGACCGGGATGAGCCCGCTGCAATATCAGAAGCAGATGCGGCTACAGGCAGCTCGACAGTTGATGCTCAGCCAGAATATCGATGCAAGCAGTGCGGGCGGGCTGGTGGGGTATGAAAGCTCATCGCAGTTCAGCCGCGAATACAGTCGCCTGTTTGGTGAGCCACCTCAGCGCGATATCAAGCGGATTCGCATGTGACGCTAATGGTTAGTTATGGGATGAGCCTGCAACAGAGACCTTTGTGTCGTCCTGTTCCGATCTCCCATAAGAGGCCACCGATAGGTGCGTAACCCCTAGTTTTTCTAGGCCTCTCCAGCCTCGAACCGGTGGATAGAGTTGACGGGGGCCTGCGCGGTAGAAGCCAGCTCCTCAGGTTTGTTTTCCTCCTCGCTCATGGCTCTGCGAAAGCCTTTGATTGTCTCCCCCATATCCGTGCCCAGGGTTTTCAGTTTTTTAGCGCCGAAGACCAAGACCACCACGACCAAAATGACGGCCCAGTGTTTCCAATCAAAGAATAGCCACATTTATTTCCTGGCGAGATTTAACGCTGATTGCGGGTAGTCAGCGCCTGGCGATCATGGTGTAACAGCACACCATCATAGCCAGGCACTTGCTTCGTCGATTTATGCGAGTTTGAAGGGCAACTGACGTATTGGCTTACCCGTCAAACTGGCTATGGCGTTTGCAAAAGCGGGGGCCAGCGCTGGCAGGCCGGGCTCACCCATCCCGGTGGGGGGCTCTGCGCTTGGCACTACATGAACCGCGAACTCGGGCATGTCGGTGATGCGCGGGACGCTGAAGTCAGCAAAGTTGCTTTGTTGCACTACGCCTTCTTTCAGGGTGATGGCACCACCCGGCAGGCACATCGACAACCCCATAAGCGCAGCGCCTTGCACCTGGGCTTCAACGCTGCGTGGGTTGACGACCAAATTGCAGTGGACGCCAGCAGTCACATGGTGCAGCACCGGGCGGCCGTCTTGCACTGAGGCTTCGACGACATAAGCGACTACCGAACTGAACGATTCGTGTACGGCCACCCCCCAGGCACGGCCGGCAGGCAGCTGGCGTTTGCCATATTCGCTTTTGTCCACCGCCAGTTGCAGTGCGGCCCGATGGCGCGGACTTTGGTCGGCAAATAGCTTCATCCTGTAATCTACTGGATCCTGCTTAGTTTTTCGGGCGATCTCGTCGATCAGCGTCTCCATCACAAAGGCCGTATGGGTGGACCCCACGCTGCGCCACCACAACACCGGTACGTTGAGTTCCGGGTGATGAACCGTCAGGCGCATTGGCAGCGGATAAGGGGCACGCATCCCCTCTGTCGCGGTGGGATCGATACCGTTCTTCACTTGCCCGCCGAACACGGTACCAACGAGGATGGATTGCCCGATCAGGGCGTGATCCCAGGCCAACACCTTACCGCTGTCGTCAAAACCGATACGCGCCTGGTGCAGATACATGGGGCGGTAGTAGCCACCTTTGATGTCGTCTTCACGGCTCCAGAGGGTGCGGACAGGAACGGTCAGTCCGGCGACACGCGCAGCTTTGGCCACCTCGCAAGCCAGCACAATGAAATCACTGCTCGGCACGCCGCGGCGGCCAAAGCCACCGCCTGCCGTTTGCACGTTGATCTGTATTTGTTCTGGCTTAAGATTAAGCACCTTTGCGGCAGCTGTACTGTCGCCGCCAGGGAACTGGGTGCCAGTCCACAACTGAGCGCGCCCCTCAGAAATCTGGACGGTGCAATTCAACGGCTCCATGGGGGCGTGGGCGAGGTAGGGGAATACGAACTCTGCATCCAATTGATGCGGCGCCGAAGCAAGTGGCGTCATGTCGGCATCAAATTGGCGTGGACCAGGTTGGTTGACCAACTTCCGGTACTGCGCCAATTGTTTTTCGCTGTCCACTTTTTCTACGGTGGTCGAGTTCCATTCCACCTTCAGCGCATCACGAGCCAGCTTTGCCTGCCAATACCCGTCCGCAACCACCGCAACACCTTCGGCGCCGCGGTCCAGCGGCACGCGCAATACCGCTTTTACGCCTTTAATGGCACGGGCTGCGCTGTCATCCAGGGACGCGATTTTTGCACCGAACACCGGTGGGCGGGCAACGACGGCAGTGAGCTGTCCGGGCAAGTGCATATCTATGCCGAAATCCTGCTGCCCACTGCTCTTGGCCTTGGCATCGATGCGCGTAGTGGCCTGGCCAATGATGCGGAAATCCCCGGGATCCTTGAGCGTGACCTTGTCGGGCACGGGCAACGCCATCGCAGCCTCTGCAAGTTCCCCATAGCTCGCTTTATGGCCGGCAGGGCCGAACACCATGCCCGCTTTCGTGGTCAGGCTCGCCACGTCCACGTTCCAACGCGCTGCCGCCGCCGAGAGCAGCATGGCCCGAGCGCGGGCACCCAGCTCGCGGTACTGTGTAAAGCTGTTCTTGATCGAATTTGAGCCGCCAGTAAGGTGTATGCCGAAGAGCGGGTCCTGGTAGGCATTGTTGTTACTGCCGTTGCGGCTGCGCACAAGACTCCAGTCGGCATCGAGTTCCTCAGCGAGAATCATCGGCAGTCCGGTCTGAACACCCTGACCGAACTCCAACCGGTTGATCGTCACCGTGACTTCTCCGTTGGACGCGATCTGCACGAATGCAGAGGGCTGCTGACTCGGTTTGAGCGGCGCAACGTCACCGCCGGTAGCCTCCTGCGCCAGCGCCAGGTGAGGAAATGCACCCAGAGCCAGCCCGCCAATGCCGACGATCTTGAGGAAGTCGCGGCGTGGGAGTGTGAAGGAGCCGCGGGCTTGATCGCGTTCGAGCAGATGTTGCAGGGCACGGGGGAGCTCTGTAGTAAAGATGTCGTTCAGCATGGTGAGCTCCGGTCAGGCAAGGACTTTGGCGGCGTCCGCGACCGCCGCGCGAATACGGGCGTAGGTACCGCAGCGGCAAATATTGCCCGCCATGGCTGAATCGATCTCGGCAGCGGTGGGTTGCTTGCCTTTGGGTTGGGCCTTTAGAAAAGCCGTCGCGCTCATGATTTGACCGCTCTGGCAGTAGCCACATTGCGCCACGTCATGCTTGACCCAAGCCTCATGCACGGCAGTACCGATCGGGTCGCTGCCATTTGTCGCGGCTTCGATGGTGGTGATCTTGCGACCTCGGCCGCGGCTATTGGCGTCACACATGATCGAATGGCCTGACCATCCAGGTGAACAGTGCAGGCGCCGCACAGCGCCGCGCCGCAGCCAAACTTAGTGCCGGTCATCCCCAGGGTGTCACGCAGGGTCCAGAGAATGGGGGTGCTGGGATCTACGTCAACCGTGTATTCACGGCCATTGATGGTGAGGACGCTCATGATAGCTCTCCGGAATGTGTGAGCAGCAATTTGCTCTCAATAACGGCTGACTATAGAGCTGTGCCTTCGGGCTTGATTGCACAATCCGAGCAAATAATTGCCCAATCATTGACCTTGCTGAGCGCTGAGTTGCACCGGGTCGGTTTCTATAAGCGTTCTGGAAACGATCATCGACTTTGTCGTATTCACGTATTTCTGAAAATGGGCAGAGGCGATGTGGCTTTTGTAGGCGGCTTCGTTTGCATAGATTTCGAAGAAGTGAAGGCGGTTCGGGTGGTCCTTTTCCGCCACCGAATAAATCGCGAGCACGCCTGGCTCAAGGCGAACAGAGTCAGCCATTTCCTCCTTGACCGCCGTTTGGTAAGCCGCCAATTGAGCAGGGTCTATCACGAGTTGTGCAATCCGCACGACTTTTGCGGTCGGTTCCGCGGCCAACACCGAACCTACCCAAATGCATCCAAATACACCAGCTATACGCAAGACCGACATGTGCAGTTATTCCAGATAGTGGGGCATCCTTTTCGCACCATCCAATGCATGCCCTCAGATGTGTCCCCAATGTAGCAATCCACTGGAAGTGAACGGATCTACATGGCCTAGGAAAAGCGAGAAATGATCAGATGAAAAGCCTGCCCGGCGACACCTAGAGACTGTCAGGGTCGCCAAAAAACATCTGAATCCGCGACCGTAACCAACGCTCACCCGGATCGTTGTCCTGCGACCCACGCCAGGCCATGTGCAGTTCAAACGTGCGCGTCGGCAACGGTGGATCTTCCGCGCGAAGACCACCAGCCGCCGTCAGTGCTTCCGCTGTGTAATCGGGGACGGTCGCGACGATGTCGGTGCCCGCCAGCAGCGTACCCAATCCGTTGAACTGCGGCACGGCTAGTACCACATGCCGTTTACGCCCGAGTTTTTCCAGCTCTTCATCGACGAAACCACTGAGGTCGCCGGCAAACGACACCAGCGCATGCGGGCGGGCGCAGTAATCGTCCAGGCTCAGCGGCCCCGGCACGGTATCGGCGCGCAGCAACTTGGGAGCGCTGCGGCGCAGAACCTTGCGTTTGGCGTTGGCTGGCAGGTCGGTGGTGTAGCTGACGCCGATGGAGATTTCGCCGGAGGCGAGCAGGCCGGGCATCAGGATGTAGTTGACGCGACGCACCACCAGCACGATGCCGGGCGCCTCGGCGCGCAGGCGCTTGAGCAGCATCGGCAGCAGCGCGAATTCGACATCGTCCGACAGGCCTATGCGAAATACCGAAGTGCTGGTAGCCGGGTCGAATTCCGCTGCACGGCTGACGGCGGTGGAAATCGAGTCCAGGGCCGGGGAGAGCAGGGCGAAGATTTCCACCGCACGGGCGGAAGGTTCCATGCTGCGTCCGGTGCGCACGAACAAAGGATCGTCGAACAGGCCGCGCAGGCGCGATAGCGCCGCGCTGATCGCCGGCTGTCCGAGGAACAGCTTTTCCGCCGCACGGGTCACGCTGCGCTCATGCATCAGCGTTTCGAACACGATCAACAGGTTGAGGTCGACACGACGCAGGTCATTACGATTCATCTGGAGTCCTGGCAGAGTCATCAAGCTTGACGAGAGCGACCATATGAGAACAATGGCCGGCATGAATCTTACGGGGAAAGGCTGGTACTCTGCACCGGGTAATTCAGCTTTACTGAGAAGGCGGCAGCAGATTTTTCATGGATTTTTTCAATGCTGGCCATGCTGCGGAATCAATGACAGGCATGTCGACTATTAATAGCCACTGATAGTCTTGGCTGGAAAGCCCAGATAGAGTTCAGGGCATTAGAGGTTACTTTGACGAGGTTTGCGATGTCCCGCACGATCCGTTTTCACAAGTTTGGTCCGGCCGAGGTGCTCAAATGCGAAGAGCATGCGGCTGCTCAGCCAGGTCCTGGCGAAGTGCAGGTGCGTGTCGAGGCAATCGGCATCAGCTGGTATGACACGCTGTGGCGCCAGAATCTGGCGTCGTCCCAGGCGCGTCTGCCTTCAGGCCTGGGTCATGAAATGGCTGGCGTGGTCACGGCCATCGGCGACGGCGTCGAAGATCTGGCCGTGGGCGACAAGGTGGCCAGCTTCCCGGCCGAGAGCCCCAATGATTATCCGGTCTACGGCGAACTGATCGTTCTGCCGCGCACCGCGCTGACCCGTTATCCGGACGTGCTCAGCCCGATTGAAGCCAGCGTGCATTACACGCCGCTGTTGATCGCCTATTTCGGTTACGTCGATCTGGCACGGGTCAAACCCGGACAGTTCGCCCTGGTGACCGACGCCAGTCACTGTGCCGGGCCGTCCTTCGTCCAGTTGGGCAAGGCGCTGGGTGTGCGGGTGATTGCCGCTACCAAAACGGCGGAAGAGCGCGAGTACCTGCTGTCGCTCGGTGCCGAGAAAGTGATCGTCACCGAAGAAGAAGACCTGTTGATGCGAATCAACAAGATCACCGACAACCGGGGTGTCGACGTGGTGTTCGACGGGCTCGGCGGGCCACAGATGTCGCTGCTCGGTGATGTGCTGGCGCCCCGTGGAAGCCTGGTGCTGTACGGCTTGCAGGGCGGCAACCAGACGCCGTTCCCGGCCTGTGCGGCGTTCCAGAAGAACATTCAGTTCTTCGTGCACTGCATCGGCAACTTCACCGGCAAGCCAGAGCTGGGCATCATCCAGGACCACGTCGCCTTGCAACGTGCCTTGCGTGATATCAACCAGCTCACCGCCGACCGTGTGCTGCTTCCGCTCAAGACCCGGGTGTTTCCGTTCAACGAGTTTGTCGAAGCTCACCGCTACATGGACGAGTGCCCATGCCGCGAGCGGGTTGCCCTGCAAATCGAAACTGCCTGACCTTCCAATTAGAGTCCGTGGCCCCACGGACTCTTGTGCGTTTTTCCCTTCAGACATCGAGAAACCCTGGGCCAGACGCCTGGGGCTGTTCAGCAACTGAACTGGTTTTTGCTCTCGATCTGTATCTTCTAATTGCCCTTAAGACCCTGATAATTGAATGACTACTTTCATCTCAAGGAATGAGCTATGTCTGTGCATTCTATTTGCTCCGTGCAATATCAATCAGCTGTTTATCATCGCGCCTCAAACTTTTGTTTAATGTTTGTAGGGGCGCTATGTAATCCCTTCTTTTTTTCTTGTGCTCATCGTGCGCAGGGGCTTGTAAGAAGTTTCCTAGGAAAACTCACTTTCTCGAAGAGCCCAGCTACGACGGGGCTTTCGGTCATGCTGCTCGCAAATCCGAGACGCCGCGCGCTCAACTGTTTCAAATAACTACGAAAACTTAAGTGTTAGCATTTCAGCGTCTATTAATTAATGAAGAATGATTGTGCGTTCGCCATTCGTGGCCGCGCGATATAAACCTTTGATACCGGGTGAAGTACTGATGAGCACGATCCATGATCAGGCAATGAATTATGTCTACCAGCAAGTATTGCAACGCCTGCTGAGTTTCTTTTCACGTGCCGAACGCACGGCATTGCAGCTGTTGATCCAGCGCCTGGCGGTTGCTGCGGGGGGGATGGAGCGCATCGGTGAATTCAAGGTATTGGTGACTCAATCCGGTACCCGTGATTGCTG
>Ga0068844_103905_pt1 | contig 40113 bp, 33 predicted proteins | sample Hof3ISUMetaT_22_FD_73616 | JGI IMG/M metagenome (GOLD analysis project Ga0068844, IMG submission 73616) | Enriched soil aggregate microbial communities from Iowa State university to study microbial drivers of carbon cycling -... | ecosystem: Environmental > Terrestrial > Soil > Agricultural land...
CCAGGTGGTGTTTCGGCCTCGGTGGAATATGCAGTCGCCGGACTCAACGTCGCCGACATCGTGATTTGTGGCCACTCAGACTGCGGCGCGATGACCGCCATTGCCACCTGCAAATGCCTCGACCATATGCCCGCAGTGGCCGGCTGGTTGCGCTACGCCGACTCGGCAAAGGTGGTCAACGAAGCCCGCAAGCACCCTGATCAACCGAGCAAGGTTTCATCCATGGTGCGCGAAAACGTCATCGCGCAACTGGCCAACATCCAGACCCACCCATCCGTTCGCCTGGCGCTTGAAGAAGGCCGCGTGACTCTGCATGGCTGGATCTACGACATCGAGACCGGCCGTATCGACGCCTTTGATGGCCGCACCGGGACCTTTGTATCCCTCGCAGAAAACCCTGAAGTCCGCGCCGTATCTCAACAAGCCAGGCACGTTGCCTGAGCCTGAACTCGTACCCCTACCTACCCAGGAGATTCATCATGATCCAGACTCAAGCCACCCGTACCGCTCGCCAGGAACTGACCGAAGTCATCATTTTGGCCAAGGCCCGCAAGGACCTGTCTTTCGCCGAGATCGTTGATGGCACCGGCCTGTCCGAAGCCTTCGTCACCGCAGCCCTGCTTGGCCAGCACCCGCTGCCTTCTAGCGCGGCGAATGTCGTGGGCAAGAAGCTCGACCTCAACGCTGATCAAGTCGCACTGCTGCAATCGATGCCCATTCGCGGCAGCTTCTTCGACGGTGTGCCGAGCGACCCGACCATCTACCGCTTCTACGAAATGATGTCGGTATACGGCACCACCCTCAAAGCGCTGGTTCACGAGAAGTTCGGCGACGGCATCATCAGCGCCATCAACTTCAAGCTGGACATCAAGAAAGTCGAAGATCCGGACGGTGGCCACCGCGCTGTGATCACACTGGACGGCAAGTACCTGCCGACCAAGCCTTTCTGATGTAACTCCACCCGGCGTCTGACGGCGCCGGGCTACACCCCCGAACTTTCATTACGACTGGGCACCGCTTGAGTGCCTCGTACTTCTCACGCCCTCAATACAGGTGATTGCTATGAAACTGTTACTCGCTTTCGTCCTAGGCTGCATCGGTTCTGTCGCCATGGCCAATGATCAGGATACCCAGACTGCACAGGTTACAGTCGAGCCCTATCGTTACTCTCAGGACCTGGATATCGCCCACGTAGTGGCGATCAGTGAGACACCCAATGTCTGCGATGTGGTGCCGGTGCAGATGACTTACGACGATTCCAAGGGCAACCGGCACGTCATGGAATACCACGTAATGGGGAGCGGCTGTACGAACTGATACGGCGCCGACGCATTTGCCTGATGGCCAGTTCAGCATCACGGTCGGCGACATCGCAAAAACTTTACGCTCATCTGTTCTGCATGGAAGTGGACACTACTCAAGAGATCGCTGTGGACCTCTGGCATCCGCCAGGGATATCCGCCCGAGTATCACCGCTACCAGCTGATTACCGGACCATAGCCCAGGAACTTGAACCATGAAACTGTCGCCCACACTCACAGCCGCACTGCTGGCCTTTGCCTTCAGCCGTGCATCCGCTGCTGGTGGTCCAGGTGTCGAAGTTAACACCCAGGCTTTCCTGGACGCCTTGGAGGCCAGCCATGGCCAGCCGTTGGAATCCCTCTCGCCGGAAGACGCCCGCGCTGTACTTAGCAACGCCCAGGCCAGTGTAAAGGTCGACGTCGCAGGTATTTTGGTCGAACGTCGCAGCATCGAAGTGAACGGCAAGCCTTTGGAAATTCGCGTGATACGCCCACAGGAGGCCAAAGGCGACTTACCTGTGTTCATGTTCTTCCATGGTGGAGGATGGGTACTCGGCGACTACCCCACTCACGAGCGCCTCATCCACGACTTGGTAGTAGGTTCAGGTGCGGCAGCGGTCTATGTCGATTACACGCTGTCGCCGGAAGCCAAGTTCCCCACCGCGATCAATCAAGCGTATGGCGCCACCTGTTGGGTCGCCGAAAATGGTAAGGAGATAGGGGTTGATGGAGGCCGCCTTGCGGTCGTGGGCAACAGCGTTGGTGGCAACATGGCCGCTGTGGTTGCGATCAAGGCCAAAGAAGCCGGTACCCCTAAGCTGCGCTTCCAGGCACTGTTGTGGCCGGTGACAGATGCAAACTTCAACGACGCCTCTTACAAGTGGTTCGCCGACGGCCACTTCCTCACTCGTAACATGATGCAGTGGTTCTGGGACAGTTACACCGCCGATCCGAACCAACGCAGCGATATTCATGCCTCCCCACTGCGCGCCAGCCTGGAACAACTGAAAGGCCTGCCTCCTGCTCTGGTACAAACCGCCGAAATGGACGTACTGCGCGATGAAGGCGAGGCCTACGCCCGAAAGCTCAATGCAGCGGGGGTCTCGGTCACAGCCGTGCGCTTCAACGGCATGATTCATGACTACGGTCTGCTCAACGTGCTCGCCGAGGTTCCGAGTGTCCGGCGTTCAATAGAGCAGGCAGCACAAGCGATCAATTTGCACCTGTTGCCATAGATTAGTTTTACATCGGGCCGGCGTTACCGGCCCGATCGTTTTCTCCCGTCTCTCGCTTAAACAGTATGTGCGGCGGCCAGAAAGAAACATTTCCTACTAATGAGGACGAAGCATGGCAATCGATATCGGTATCAGTGAAGAGGATCGCAAGTCCATCGTGGACGGCCTGTCTCACCTGCTCGCAGACACTTACGTGCTGTATCTGAAGACCCATAACTTCCACTGGAACGTGACGGGGCCAATGTTCCGCACCTTGCATCTGATGTTCGAGGAGCAATACACGGAGCTCGCTACGGCCGTTGACTCGATTGCCGAGCGGATTCGCGCGCTGGGCTTCCCCGCGCCGGGTACGTACTCGACCTACGCTCGCTTGTCTTCGATCAAGGAAGAAGAAGGCGTGCCTGACGCAGAAGACATGATCCGTTCGCTTGTTCAGGGGCAAGAGGCCGTGACACGAACTGCTCGCGGCATTTTCCCGCTGCTGGACAAGGTGAGTGACGAGCCAACGGCCGACCTGCTGACTCAGCGTATGCAGGTGCATGAAAAGACCGCGTGGATGCTCCGCGCGATGCTCCAAGGCTAGTGATGCACGGGTGGGCGGCAATATGCCGCTCACCATTTTTGTTAGGACGCTGTGCTGTCTCACCTTAGTTGCTTAGCGAGTTCCACATCCGCATAGGCGCGGGAATAGCTGGCTTCTTACCTAAGTTCCCCGTACCAGTCTTAATAGTCTCCGGGCGCCTCAAACGATTCGTGGACAACGAAGTGCACTTTTATAGTAAGTCTCCCAGGAATGGTGCATTAGGCGAATGCAAAGGTAGAGGTGTTCGGTAAACTTCGAGGAGCCTCGACTTCTAGCTCCATCATTCTTAGTAGAGCCATAATGGCGGTCAATCGCCGATAGAACGCAAGCAGATTGTATTGGCCGTGGTACAGGACTGTGCCGCAATTCAGTTGCACAGCCTGATGAGGCCGACGCCGACGTCGAATTGACCCAGTGGGGATGCGACGAAAACCTTGAACTACTTGGAACCTTCAGCGGATCAGTTTTCAATGAGCGGCAAGAAGGAGTTTTCTAACCTCGGTGATGATAAAGTCGATATCGAATGGCTTTGCCAAAACAGAATCAAACAAATCTGATCTACTCATACCAATATATGCCTGAGCACCGCTCATCAAGATGATCGGCAAATGACCGGCGGAAGGAAGTGCTCGGACGGATGTAGCGAATTCTAAGCCGTCCATGACCGGCATCATAAAGTCGGTGATGATCAAGGACGGCCTTTCTCTATTTAGAAGCTCTAGTCCGCGTCGGCCGTTGCTGGCCGTTACAACCGTGAATCCTTCGTCTTCCAGGGCGAAGCCGAGAGTTTCGGCAAACGAACACTCGTCGTCGACGATCAAGATAGTAGCCATTTTAGTTCACACCATTCAAAGCTTCAGAAACTGAACCGGGGACGACTCACGAAGCTGTTTCGCCCCACACGCCTCTCACAAGATTTTTATTGAACTGCATATCCAGAGCGAGCTAAAAACCAGTCCAAAAGATCCAAGCTGTTTGCAGAATACGCGCCCTTGGCCAGGGACAAGCAAGGGCGCTGAGAGCTATATGCAGGACAGCGATCAGCGTCAATCACTTGTAGACTGGGAACGTTTGGGTCAATACCTGAACCTGCTTTCGCACGCTAGCGACACGCGCCTCATCATAGGGATCGTCCAGCAAATCGGCGATCAAGTGAGCAATTAGGCATGCATGGCCCTCCTTGAACCCCCGGGTAGTCATCGCCGGCGTCCCCAATCGAATACCGCTGGTCACGAAGGGTTTCTCCGGGTCATTGGGAATAGCGTTTTTGTTTACGGTGATATTCGCCCTCCCCAACAGACTTTCTGCCTCTTTACCCGTCAAGCCCCTTGAGCGCAGGTCCACCAGCATGAGGTGACTTTCGGTCCTACCAGAAACAATCCGCAGCCCGCGTTCAATCAAGGTTTGAGCCATCACCTTCGCATTGGCAAGTACCTGTGTCGCGTAAACCTGAAACTCGGGTTCAAGCGCTTCTTTGAGAGCCACAGCCTTCGCGGCAATCACATGCTCTAATGGACCACCCTGAATTCCGGGGAAAATGGCAGAGTTGATCGCCTTCTCGAACTGCGCCTTGCACATGATCAGACCACCGCGCGGTCCGCGCAGCGACTTGTGCGTGGTGGACGTCACGAAATCTGCGTGCGGAACAGGATTCGGATAAACGCCACCGGCTACCAAGCCTGCGTAATGTGCCACGTCGACCATGAACAGCGCTCCGTTGGCTTTTGCGATTTTAGCCAAACGCTCAAAGTCAATCCGCAACGAGTATGCCGAGGCTCCGGAAACGATCAGCTTCGGCTTATGCTGCTCGGCCAACCGTGCGACTTGGTCGTAGTCGATTTCTTCCTGCTCATCGAGGCCATAGGCGACAAAGTTGTACAGCTTGCCGGAGGAGTTTACTGGTGAGCCATGCGTCAGATGCCCACCTTCCGCCAAGCTCATACCAAGAACGGTGTCACCAGGCTGAATAGCTGCCATATAGACTGCCTGATTGGCCTGAGATCCTGAGTTCGGCTGCACGTTTACAGCCTCCGCACCAAAGAGCTTTTTGGCACGATCAATAGCTATCTGCTCCACAATATCAACGTACTCACAGCCACCGTAGTAGCGCTTGCCAGGATATCCCTCAGCGTACTTGTTGGTGAGCTGAGAACCTTGAGCCTGCATGACTGCCGGACTGGTGTAGTTCTCCGATGCAATCAGCTCGATATGCTCTTCTTGACGCGTGTTTTCCTGCTGAATAGCGGACCAGAGTGTAGGGTCTGTCTGGTCAAGTGTCCTGCTACGATCAAACATGGCGGGAGATCCTTTTTATATAGCGTGGGCCTATTGGAGGGTGCAATTTGACGCCAACAATTAATCAGTCGGAGGAAACCGGAGCACTAAGCAACCGATTCAGAAGGCTCAACGATGGAGTTCATCTACCCCGGACTTGCTCATTAAGTACGTTCAAGAACTGACCACTTAACGATGCTTATTACCTGTAACTTATTCGATGAAAATGTGAGGCTTCGGCTTTTTAACGACGCGACGGAGCAACACCAAGCTTGATGAGGACTCACAATACAATTTCCATCGCGGCTGACTTCAAGAAAGACAATTTCTAGACCAATAATATTTTCGAAAATATCATCCATGGCGCCGGCGGAAGTCGAGCATGTACCCCGCCAGCGCCTGCACTGCATCCTCCGAGACCGCGTTATAAATTGAGGCGCGCATCCCGCCTTTCGCGCGGTGCCCCTTCAGGCCTAGGAACCCAAGTTCCGATGCACCGGCCAAGAATTGCTTCTCCAGCCTTTCATCAGCAATTCTAAATGGCACGTTCATATGCGAGCGATCGGTTGAAAAAACATCATTGATATAAAAATCGTCACTATCAATAACCGTATACAATATCTCTTTCTTACGAAGCTTCCGCGCACGCATCTCTTCTAAGCCACCTACCGACTTTATCCATTTGAACACCAGACTCGATGCGTACCAGGCGAACGTGGCCGGGGTGTTGTACATTGATCCGTTGCTGGCCTGTACCTCATAGTTCAAAATTTCAGGGCAATATTTGTGTGCACGACCAAATAGATCCTCACGGACGATAACCAGTGTCATGCCACTAGGACCGATGTTTTTTTGTGCCCCGGCATAGATCAAGCCGAAACGACTGACATCGAGCGGGCCTGAGAGGATGTTGGCCGAAAAATCAGCCACCAAGGGAATATGTCTTTCCACATCGGGCACCCAATGAAACTCTAGGCCATCAATCGTTTCACAGGCGGTGTAATGAAGGTAGGCTGGAGATTTGGATATCCGCCAACTGTCCTCACGAGGTAAACGGTTCGAGTGAGCAGCACCCTCGACCTTCGCGACAACGTTCACGTCCGCATATAATTTCGCGGCCGATAACGCTTTCGATGCCCAGTGCCCAGTGTCAACGTAATCCACGACCCCACCTGTGCCCGCAAGGTTCATTGGGATCTGGGAGAATTGCATAGCGCCTCCCCCTTGCAGGAAGAGCACCTTGTAGTTCGCCGGAATCAACAACAAGTCTCGAAGGTCACGCTCCATCTGCTGGGCCATTTCGGTGAATTGATACGATCTATGGCTCATTTCCATGACCGACGCACCTGTGTCGCTCCAGTTCAGCAACTCATGCTTGATTTGCTCCAGAACCGGTTCCGGAAGCGCGCCAGGGCCCGCGCTGAAATTTGGCGACCTTTTCGTAAATGTCATCATCATTTCCACCAACGCTCCACATACCCATCCGTGCCTGCCGCCAAGACGGAAGACGCCATCAACTCGTCATGCCTAAAACACGCGCATCTATAACGCGGCCATGCAGAGGCCAACTACACTGCATGCCCACATCAACAACAAAGCTGCGCTGTCAAGTTCAAGCCCTGGCGCGCAGGACATCACGATGCCTCGTTACGCTGGGAAGGTTGCTCCTGCAAGGTGATGGGCGCCATCATTCCGCATACGTCAATGATCTGGAATCGACCCTGTTTGGACTTCTGGATCGACTTCTGACCGGTGATCATCAGCATTGGCACACCGCCCAAGTACGCATTAGCGGCTACAGTGGCAAAGTTCGTCGCGCCAAGGCCGAGAATTGACAGGCCTACCCCTGTCTTGCCCGTTAGGCGACCGTAGGTCGGGGCCATAAACCCGGCGGACTGCTCGTGACGGGTCAGAACAAGCCTAATCTGGGACTTACGAAGAGATTCCGGCAAGTCGAGGTTCTCCTCACCAGAAACGCCGAACACATACTCAACGCCTTCGCTTTCTAAACATTGCACAACGATATCAGAGCCCTTCGCCATCTTTTTAACCCCGCAGACGTTCGCTAGGAACGATGTTCAAGCTGTTGAGAACCAGCTCGCGGACACCGTTTCTCGTGTGTCGACCAGTAGCTGTTCATTGAGCCCACGGAGAACGGTCGTTCTACATGGGCCCATAGTAGAACGATCGTTCTCTTTTATCAAGAACCAATGGAAAGCTTTGTTAATCAGGCGAATGCAAGGGATGACGGAGATCGTGATTGGTGCAGCGCCCGTCTTTACTGGGAAGGGCCGGAAAATCAGTCGTGAGGAGTGACGGCGGTTCAGTTGCATCTATTTCCGTTTAGTTGCATTTATTTTCAAATGTCACAAAACCCTTGGACATTCGTGTGATACGCCCACAGGAGGTCAAGGGCGACTCTTCTGTATTCATGTTCTTCCATGGCGGGGGGGCTTGGCGACTATCCTACTCAGAGATGGCCCAAAGCGTGCGGTCGTTCAACCACGTGGCGATCACTGGAATTGCGAGCGTTTGAACTGGCGGGCGTCAATTCCCCACTTTTTCAGCCGGGACGCCAATGTCGTCGGCTTCACCCCCAGGAGCTCAGCAGCTCCTCCATCCCCCGATACTTTGCCTCCGGTGCGCCTGAGCATCGCAATGGTGTTGAGTTTGAGTTGATGTTGCAGATCCTCATCGCGCACCGGCTCATGAACGATCTCTGAAGTAGTACTCACTGGCTTTTTCATATGTGAGCCAGTCGATAACAACTCGTTGAATCTCAACCGACCATCCAAGGAAACGATAATCTGTCGTTCGATCACGTTTTGCAGCTCGCGGATGTTTCCAGGCCAGGGGTATCGCTTCAGGATCTCGAGCTGTGCCAATGGCAAGCGCACATCAGGCCTGTTAAAGGCCAGACTGGCCCGTTTCAGGAAATGGCTGGCCAGCAATGGGATGTCTCCTAATCGCTCGCGAAGGGGAACTGAGCGTATGGGGAAGACGTTCAAACGAAAATACAGATCCTCCCGAAAGCTTCCAGTGCTGATCATTTCCCGTAAGTCGCGGTTGGTAGCGACGATTACCCTCACATCTACTGCGCGCGTCAGGTTGTCACCCACGCGTTCGAATTGCTGATCCTGAAGTACCCGCAGAAGTTTGCTTTGAAGCTCCAACGGAATCTCACCCACCTCGTCAAGAAACAACGTTCCCCCATCGGCAAGCTCAAACCGTCCTACACGGTCATTTATTGCGCCGGTGAAGGCTCCTTTGACGTGGCCAAAGAATTCACTTTCAAACAGCTCTCTGGGAATTGCGGCGCAATTGACGCGAATCAGCGGCCGGTCGCTTCGCGGGCTGCTAGCGTGAATGGCACGCGCAATCAGCTCTTTACCGGTTCCGGACTCGCCGCTAATGAGGACGTTCGCATCGGTGGGACCGACCAGCTCTATTTGTCGGATCAAATGCAAAACAGCAGCGCTCTCTCCAACGATTTCGTGGTGATTGCGCTCAGCTTTGATCTCTTCAAGCAGATACTGATTTTCAAGCTCCAGGCGGAGCTTAAGTTGCTCCACCTCGTTAAGGGCGTCACGAAGCTTGGCCTCTGCGCGCTGTCGTTCACGGATATCGCGAAACAGAACGACGGCTCCGACCAAGCGGCCCATTTCAAAAATGGGAGTGCTGGTGTACTCGACGGGAATCGGGTCGCCATTCTTGTGCCAGAAAACCTCATTATCGACCCGGTGCACCTGTCCGTCGCTAAAGGATGCATGGATGGAGCACTGCTCTACATCGTAGTGGGTGCCGTCATTGTGACTGTGGTGAAAAAGCTGGTGAGCGTTTTGTCCCACGAGGTCGTTTGCACTCCAGCCGACGATTCTCTCGGCGGCCGGATTCATAAACGTGGTATGGCCGTTGGTGTCGAGTCCATAAATGCCTTCACCGACGGCGCCCAAGATCAACCGGTTCTGGCGCTCGATCCGCTCGAAAACCTGGCTGATTCTCTCCCATCCGACGTGACCCAAACGGTGTTGACGCCGGGCTTCTGAACGGTTGCGATGAGTCTCCAGCCAATCACGATCCTGAATCATGAACAAGATGCGTTTGCCGCCGTGCAGCGCCGTCGCAGTGATTTCCAATGCGTGATTTCGGCGCTCCAGATCCATAAGCGTCAGGTCGTCGGACCAGGCTTGACCCAGGGTGAGCACCTCGTCCGTGAAACTGACCCAGAGGGCAATGCCTCCACCGATGAAGTGGCTGAAGCGATTCGTAGCGGTCGCATTTTCCGCATAGCCCAGCAAGCGAAGCCCGGCGGTGTTCGCCTCGATTATCGAGTCGGATTCAGGTTCAACCACCAACATGGCTACGGGAGCTTGGGCGACGGATGTAAGCGTAATATTGATAGTCACGGGCAAATTCCCACTGTTCTACGGGTGGTTGGCTATTTGAACTGAATATACGAGATTTCGTTAAAATATCACGACAAATGGTGACTTACGATTTATCGTTAAATTTTCATTCCGTCAAAACAATAAAAAACCTATATAAATCAATTGCTTAAATAAATTCCGTGTTTGGCACAACTCTCGCTAAGTCATGTTCGTCGTTTCACCACATAAACGCTCGACGAGACTGCAGATATGAACAAAATCGAAATGCACCACACCGTAATGGCCGCCAAATCCCGTAAGGAAATGACGTGGGATCGCCTGAGCGATGAAGTAGGAAAGGCGCCTGTGTGGCTCGCCTCCGTCTGCTACGGCATGAACAGCGCTGCCCCCGATGTTGCTGCGCGCATCTGCGAAGTCTTGGGGCTGGATGAGGAAGTCGCTATGGCCATGACGGATTTTCCCACCAAGTCCTGGGAGAACACGGTTCCGCAGGATCCAATGATCTACCGCTTGTATGAGGTCGTTGGCGTCTATGGCCCGACACTCAAAGACGTGATTCAGGAGAAGTTTGGCGACGGCATCATGAGTGCTATCGATTTCTCAATGCACGTCGAGAAGATCGAAGACCCCAAAGGTGATCGAGTGCTTCTGACTCTCAACGGGAAATTTCTGCCTTATCGTTCCTGGTAATCCTCAGGCACTGAAGCGCGCAAGCCCCACGCAAAGAGGCCTAAAGCGGCCTCTTTCAAAACCAGTTTTGAGGTGATTCCAATGTCTTATCTATTACCGTTCGAGTTTGTCACCAAGATGCTGGATGCAGGTGAATCAAAAATTCACATGTCGACGCGGGACACTCTGATCAGAGGCTATATGGCCGGAGCGATACTGGCCCTTGCGGCGGTGTTCGCCGTGACCATCGCGGTGCAGAGTGGCTCTGCACTGCTGGGTGCAATACTGTTTCCAGTCGGTTTTTCAATGCTCTACCTCATGGGGTTCGATCTTCTGACAGGCGTTTTCATGCTCACGCCGTTGGCGCTCCTGGACAAACGCCCTGGCGTGACGGTGCGTGGAGTACTTCGTAACTGGGGCCTGGTCTTCGTCGGTAATTTTGCAGGTGCGCTAACGGTTGCTTTCATGATGGCGTTCGTTTTTACCTACGGCTTCAACACGAGCCCTGGCGCGGTCGGTGAAAAAATTGCCAGCATCGGCGAGGCTCGAACCTTGGGGTATGCACACTATGGCGTCGCGGGATGGATCACCATCTTCCTCAGAGGCATGCTGTGCAACTGGATGGTGTCGATGGGCGTAGTGGGCGCGATGATTTCAACGTCTGTGAGCGGTAAGGTCATCGCGATGTGGATGCCGATCATGCTGTTCTTCTTTATGGGGTTCGAGCATTCGGTTGTGAACATGTTTTTGTTCCCATCGGCCATGATCATGGGCGGCGGTTTTTCCGTGATGGACTACCTCGTCTGGAATGAGATTCCGACTGTTCTGGGTAATCTGGTGGGCGGCTTGGCATTCACCGGCCTGACGCTTTACGGTACACATATCAAAACAGCCGCTAAGCGGGCCGTTGTCTGAGCCTTTGACCTACGTTCGCCGGAGAGCCCTGAGCAATCGGAGCATTCTATCTGACTCAATTCGCAAGCTGTGGCGGGGCGGCGGCGATCACCCGATGTCGCCGCTCCACCACTGTTTCTTATGATGCCAGCATCGGGGATTCCGCCTCAGTCAGAAAAACGATTTCACTCCAAATTGGCGAGGATCAAATCTGAAGTCATGCCGGCGACTTCAGCAAAGCTGTGCAGCAGTACCGGTGCGAGGAGACCTCCACTGGCAATACGAGCCACACCAAAAATTACTCCCAAGCATCCCAGGAGAAGAAAAGACGTCCAGTTCTTGTATTGCCCGTGTAGCAACGCGAAAAGTGCTGCTGTAGCAATGACCGCGGCCCATTGCCACGCCCCGCTCCTGCTTGGGAATAGGCGAATGAGAAACTGCCGATACAACAGCTCCTCACTCAGCGGCGGAAACACCAGCAGCATTGCTAAGAACAGAATGATTTGCGCTGTCGAGAGCTCCGACAGTAGCTTTTCCATGAATGGTTCTCGGCCGAACCCCAAGGCCACTTCTAGAATGGTCGTCACCACATACCCAAACGCGATCAAAGGAATGCCGATGCGAAGCGTCGATCCTATATTGTGTCCGATGAGCGCTTTGGGACCGCCCGAGTTGTGAGACTGAACGACCGCTAGCAATAGTAAGGCTGCCCCCGTGATCCCATGTGCTCCTACCAGCCATAAGGAATTCCAGTTTTCTTGCCCCACAAACTCAACGGTGGCGGTCTGTAGTTTGTAGAAAAGAAATACGGCCAAGACTGCCATGCCCCAGCGAGATAACCATTTGTACGGTTCGAGCCTTGAAGCGTTGCCTACTGGAATGTTCTCGACCTTCATACCGCTTCCTTGAAATTGATGGAATTAAATGTAACGGCAGCGAACGGGAAATCCGTATCCCTGGAGAGCGTCACATCGCGGCCAGGCCAGGAGCCTGGGCGCGTTGGCTGTCTTTCGTGATAACGGGATGGTCAGCCGATGTACATCAGATCAAGCACTGTGTTCCTGTGATCGGCCTTGCTCGCCGCATTAAGATGGACGTCTGGAAGTCGTTTCAAATCGCTCAGTCTGCATACACACATCGATGTTCCACAGCTTCCTTTCGCCGGTTCGAACCTCGTATGATCCGGAGCGCGTCCTCAATCACCCGCTCTAGCACGAGGAGTTGTTGTGCTTACCAGGATCAAGCGAGAGAAAATCCTTCCGCCAAGTGCTCGGGCAAACCTGTACGAATTTGACTCGAAGCTGCCCATGGGAAGTTGGGTGGTGTGGTGGTATGGCAGGCTGATCAAAAACTTCGCGGACAACACCGTTCCGCTGGTGATGGTTACTCTGCAACGCTTGGACGGTGATTTACTCACTGAAGAATTCCAGACGTGCCAGATCGCCATCAGCCGTCTTCGCTTTTATCCGCAAGGCTTGATTCTGGAAGATCGACTGCCAGTTGCCAAAATCGCTTTGGAAACGCTCTGGTTCAAGGTTGGTTTCGGCTACAAGGATTGGAATTTTCGCACCGCTACAGAACTGAATCGCTGCTCGTCCAAGCACGAGCTGCCACTGCCGTATGAATGCGCCAATGACTGGTCCTTGGAGTTCAAGCAACCAGAGGGTGCACTCACGCTGAACTGTGTGGATTATTTGGTTCGAGGCTACTCAATACGCTCCGAGATCCCGCGAATCCTGACCACCTATGGTTGGGACGAGGCAAAAAGCCGTCTACTGAAACACGACACGCCTTCAAGCGAAAAAAACCTGCCGGATAGTCTGGTTGTTTATCCTCACCCGGACATGGTCAAAGAGGATGAAGTGTTTTTGGCTCTCCTTGCCAATGACGATCGTCGGACGCGAAAAGCAGCAGAGAGTATCTTTTCGCAGAACGATACCCCCAGCTTCAAAGCGGGCGATCCCCACACTCTCCAGGTGCTCCCATGGTTCGACGGGCAAACTGAATTGGAGTGCCGCGGACTCTGGATCAACGGCGGCACGGATTTTGTGTGCATGGAGCTGCGCGGCTACATCGAACCGACCGGCAAACGGATCGACAACCGAGGCTATCGTCCAAGGAAAAAGGCCAAACACGTCGAAGACCGCGGGAGTGCTCCTCCGATTAAGCGCTTCTTGACCGACGCAGATCTGGATATAGGGATGACCGACACGTACCAACCTCGCAGCCCTTACCCTCGTGAGGACGTCGTTCATGATGACTTCCACATCGTCACCACCCGGGAGAAGACCCGAATGTTGTTAGATTCTCCTGACGAAGAGACCCAGGCTCGCTCAGTGGACGAGTTGCCACCCAGCAAATACTCCACTGGTGACTCACTGGGTGAGAAGGACGACGACACCGGAAAATTCACAATGACCGCCGAGCCTGTTGACGCCGATTACAATGGGGCACTGGCCGAAATGTGGAAGTCCTTCACTCGACTGCATGCGGCCGGTCAAATCGATGAGGTTCGTTGGTACCTCGAAAAAAAATTTTATGAAGAAGGACCACCCAGGCTCTTTGAGCTGTCTGATCGCCAATTCACTGAAAAAGACGACCCCGAGCGCAAGCTTGAAAAATGGCTCAACTTGCATAGCCACCGCCGTCGAGGCGTAATGTTCATCGTCATCAAGGTGAATAGTAAGTTTTATCTTGTCGTTGAGACCGAGCGGCGCCACTGGGTCAACAAGGACGGCGTACAGCAGGAAGAGGCCTCGCGTGGCCTGATATGCGCTGTGAGCGGTAATAGAGAGATACAGAGCGTGTGCGAGTTCATTGATGCCGAGCTGCCAAAACAAGCAGGCGTGTTCAAGAACCTGGCCTGGACTTTGGATAATCGTTTTGCCCTTTACTCGCACCGCCCCAGTGAAGATAAGTCAACCTGGTTGGACGGGGCCGCGATTAACGCGTTGCGGCAGATAGGCGTCACCCTGCGCAAGCCGGTCAAAGCCAATCCAGCCACCGAAGCCCACAACAGCGATGTACCAGAAACCGATCGCGATCAGCTCGCGAACGCTGCGCTATCCTGAATAATGATCGCGAGCTCCCGGCACCCAGTATTCCTCACCGCCAAACCTCACCGTAAAACCCGGCTGATTGCCCTGCGCCTGCTCCTCGTAATGCAACGGCGAATTTAGGGGAAGTTTGAGCCTATGAAAGTAGGCCATGGCTGCTCTGATCCATTCTTGCGCCGTCATGTTTCCTTCAGCTGTCGCGTAGAGTTCGGTTAACTTGACCTCTGCAAGGTGACGGGCAGCTTTGGCCAGCCACCTGCGATTAAAACGAGCATCCAGCCCCAACCCATAGTGTCGATTTAAAAACCCAACGAAGCCAAAAAGCGAGGCATGGAGGCCAGGCCGATTACGCAAGAGCAAACGCAGCGCCTGCTGATCCGGAAGCGTTTGACCCGTTTCATCACAGCGCTGTAAAAGGCGCATCGCGCTGCTAAGTGACATACGCACAGTGCGCAGCTTTACAGAACGACCGATCAAATCTTGCCTGTAGGCATGAAGAGCATCTCTGGCGATGCCTTCAGGAAAGTGCTGCAGTGATGTGCAGATACGACGTCGATCGCTGGTATTTTCTCGAGCCTCAGGATCAACCACCAAGCCCTCAGTTGCCGCCAGCCAGCTCACCACCGAACGCGATCGTCTGAGCGTCTCCGCGCCAAAGTGCGCAACCATTTCGGCATAGGAAGGTAACGTCGCCCAAAGCCCGTTTAACGCCTTCAGAAAAGGTAGGTATCGCTGCATGTTCAGTGCTGCAAACTGCGCGCCTCGGCGTGCTTTGAGCCAGACAGAGAAGCCGTCCATCGCCGTGCGTAGGCGCTCGTCCTCGATAGCACTGAGCAGGTCGCTTCTACGCGCTTCGAAAGAGGATGCCCAGTAGCAGGCCATGCAAGCGTTACCCAGACCAGCAGGCATCGGACTATTGCACTTAGGACAAGGCACCTCTCCCAGCTCAAAGCACTTTTTGCACAGCGCCGGTCCCTCTACCGAGACAATCACCCGGGGCTTTCGGCAGGCAGAGCAACAGGCGGTCTTCAATGAGGAGTGGCAGGCCGGACAACACCGCAGCACGTGGTCGCCGACTTGCATCCTGACCAGGCGAGTTGATGGAGTTGCACAACGCTCGCATGGCTGAGGACTGCGGAAATAATGCGCGCATGAAGCACATGCCGGACCTTGAGCTGTGAGCCTGCCGATTTTCAACCCGGAGCGATGACAGCGGATACAGGGCTTATTCCTCTCGCACGTACGACACACCGCGGAAGTATCAAACAGCGGCAGACGGGCAAAGTTGTTGCAGGCCGGGCAAAGCTTTCGCTTGAAGAGTCGGGCATAGCACGTTTCACAGAAGCGCTTTTGCTGGTGAATCTTCTTGGCTTTGCTCATCGTGCGACCGCATTCATCGCAGGCACAGGTCTGAGAGGCAAAATTGATCACAGTGCTGGCCCTTCACAGTGGCCAACAAGCACCGCCTTTGAACGGAGCACCTTTCTTTTAAATCGTAACCAGGCCTTCAACACCGAGCGTGGAGATCTAGGCCTCTGGCTCGATGAGGGCAACGTTCTGACATAAGGACGGGAAGGTCGTCGCGGCATTAGCTGTGATAGCTGGGCAGAGCTGGCGGCAGCGTCACGGAGAGAAGGACACAGCTGAGCATCTTCAGCCGCCGCCCTGAAACGATCGGCACCGGCCGACAGAATTCGGCTTACCGCAGACAAAAGATGTGATCTCTCTGCGTTACTCAAGCACTCTAACTTCAATCCGGCATCCACTGTCGGCGTCAAGGAGGCAATATCCACATCAAGGGTGGTCAGAAACTGCTGCCCCGCGGCCGAGGGGCTGATTGCCAATGCTCGCACCAATCTAAATAACCCTTTCAAAAGAGAAAATCGCTCCGCAATGGACATCCATGGCCAATTGAGGTCGACCGGCCCGCCCCGAAGGATCAATTCGGCCTGCCGGGTCAGTTGCAGTTCATCAGTGTCCGCGTCTTGAGTGTCCACTTCAGCGAGCAACCCAGCGCATTCATGACACCGCATGAGGTTGTGGGCCCGGTAATCAAGCCGATGAGGTGATATGACCGCCGAGCAGTGGGGACAACTGTCTCGAAGCTTTACCCCATGGTCAGAACAGCAGGTGCACCAGGCCAAACGCCATTGAAGACGGTAGAAGGGCGACTCGGCAAAGCAGCACGGACAGTACTGCAGACCACCGGCTCGGCGCAGGTTCCTCCCACCCAGCGAAAGCACCCAAGACGTGACGCCCACTGGCGGCAGTTTCAGCCCCATCAATCGGCAGACTGGCACCAATGACGATTGAATGAGCGCCGCGGCAGGGATACCGGAATGCTCCTGCAGCCCACTCAGGCACAATGAGCAGATTCCCAAATCGCAATCTCCTGTCCATATCCGACGCTGCGGCCAGATGTGACGGGCGATCTCCAGCGCGTCGCAGGCGTTGCACAAAGCACACCGGATCAACCACGAGGAAAACAATTCGTCACGCTGCAACACTGGCACCCATGGCCATTGCTGACCTACCGGACGTACTTCCTCATGCCAGAAACATCGGGAGACCATTGGTACTTCTCCAACAGCTCGAGGTCGATCTTTTCCTTACCCGTTTCGATAGCCTTTCGAGCACTGTGAAAAAGAATCTCTTCCACGTAACCCGTAATACCTTGGCTTCGTTTGAGAATGAGCGCCGCGGTCTCCTTGCTCGCCAGATTGGAGGGGTGCTTAAGCGGCAGCCAGGACTCAAAACCCTTTAGCAATTGCCTGAAACCAACAGAAGGCGCCCACATCGGAAGCTCCACGGTTACAAACCGCGCCGCGTACTGACGCTCGAGCATGAGCAACTTGTTGGCACTAGGCATGCCGACACCCACGACTGCCAGCTTCAAGGTATTCGTCAGGCACTTGATCTCATTCATGAAGTCAGCGACCTGACGCGACGTTCCATTGGCGACGGTTTGGATTTCATCGATGATGAGCATCTTGGTCTGGCTCGAGGTCAGCAGACTCTCCACCTTGTAACGCAGCTTCATCTCGCTGGCGTCGGGGTTGAAGGGCGAATTGGAGCAGTTGAGGATCGAACAGTAAAACATCCGCAGACTGGGCTTACTGACCTCGACCTTGATGATCGGCCGGACCCTGCAACCGTCCTCGTTTACGTACTCAGCCCCATGCACGGCGATGAACCTGTCCACCAGGGATGATTTGCCCATCCGAGACTCCCCGACGATGAAAAAGTCAGGCACATCCCGATGGCCGCAGAGCTTGGCGTACAACTGCTCAAACAGGTTTTCTGACAGCTCGTAATCGATCCATCGGGACTTGATGAAGGCCAGGCGCTCCGCATCAGAGAGATCCATGATCGGCCTGAACTCCTGCAGTAGATGAGGGTAGTTGCTCATGCCACACCTCCATACAGTGGAACATCCTCATCATCCCCCCATGCATCCTCGACCGGTAATGCCGGTTGCGACCTGGGCGGGCTATCCTGCTGTAGGCCAAGGAAGACCGTCGCGGGGGTCTTGCCCTTAGCATTGTTCTTGGTTTTCTGAACGCTTCGTCTGGCTGCTTTCGTTTTAACCGCCTCTTCCTCTTCGATGAGTCTTCGTTTTTCGATGTGTTGCCGAATGGTGTCGTTGTCTACCGAGGCCAGGTTCTCTTTTTTCAGTTCGCGCTTGGTTTTGACGTATTGCGCTACGGAGACGCTATCAAACCGTCCATCAGCCAAAGGCACTCGGAAATACCTGTTCAGACCCGGATCAAAAAACCAGATGAAATTGATATCTCGTAGATCTCGCCGGAATAGGAACTGCATCTTCTTGCCCGTTTTAGGGTCAACCTGATTAATCCATGGGCGAAGCGCCTCCGCGTAATACATCGCATCCCATTCGACGCCATAGGTCTGGATCGTGCGGTATTCAGAGGGCAGGAAGTCCAGCTGCAGGGACAGGGGATCCTCCGGAATCGGTGGCATGCCGCAAAACGCTTTGGGTCCCCAGAAGGCCTGGTTCCACATGGATATGGGAGGTTTGAACAAGATGCCGCTATGCGGCTTGTTGTTGTAGATCAGAATGGTGTGCACCAACCACTTCTCTAGTGCATCAAAACTCATCGTCGCCTCTTTGTCCGAGTCGACATCTCCACGGCTGTCAGGGTTACGCTGAGTGGCGCCTTGAAGCTTGCTAAACACCTTGGCGTTCTCTTCCATCAACGCCTCGATGTGCCCACCCCAGTGAGGCCGTTTGCGAGGGCGAAACTGCCGTTCGATGTTGTGGGCAGTGCAGGCCTTAATCAGGCTCTTGGTTTTAAAGTCAGGGCCGTTGTCGCTGTGGATTTCATACGGTAAACCCCACACAGGCCATTCACCTGAAACCTGATGGTGGGTGAGCCATTCATGTTTGGGCAGCATTGCCTGAACCAGACACATGGCCACTGATACAGCCGACGGCGCATCCAGAGATATGTAGTAGCCAACAACCATTCGCGAATACATATCGATGGCCATGGTTATCCACGGACGGCCAATGGAAACGCGATGTACATCATCGACAATCATCACGTCTGCGGGACTGTGGTCGATCTGAATCCGGTGCAAGGGATAGTCGGCTGAATACTTGCCGGGACGCGCCTCATAAGTGTCGGAAGCGATGTCGGCATAACCCCTGGCCTTCAGCACTTGCTTGGCCGGGACCTTTTTGATGCGTAACGAGACCGTAGGAATGGACGGAGCCTGGAGTCCGCGCAGCCCGCAGATCTTGGCCACTTCATCGTGTACGTCTTTGATCGTGTACCGTCGCGTACTAAGATAGAGCGTTTGGATGACATTACCGATGATGTCTTCCACCTCGCTGCAGACGCGCGAGTTGCCTTTCTTCCAGCCTCGAGCCTGGGGCAACAAACTCAAGAAACCACTGCCTTCCATATAGGCATACAACCATCGATAGACCGTTGCCTTACTGACGCCACAGTCCTTGGCACGCTTGATCACAGCGCCTTCCACGTGCATGTCCTGGGCAAGAAGCGGGGCGATGATGGCGTAGCGCTGTTCGGCAATGGCCCACTTTTTATCCGCGATTCGCGCCAGATCGAGCCCGCTCGCATACACCCGTCCATTTTTGCCTTCAGGCCTTTTCAGCTCGGCGATGGGCAGCAATTTTGAGATGCCCGACTCGACGTCCTGACCAAGCACATGGTGGAAATCCACCAGCAACGCGATCTTGTAGGTGTGCTTATGATGACGTACGAACTCACCCACCTGGATCTTGAGGGCGGCCCGGTTCAGTGCATGGCACTGGACATCAGAAGCGCTCATCATGGCACCTCATGACAGAAAACTCGTCGAGCTCCTGGTCCAGGTCCGTCCAGACCTGGCCGGTGGCAATCAGATGCCAGAGATGGGATCGGCCGATGGCCTCATGACCATGAAAATGCAGGGCCAGCAATGCATGGAAGGGCGCCCGTCGCATCATCGCAAGCTTTCCCAGAATGACTTCCGTCAGTTTCGGATCCAGCGCCATGTTCCGATAACGCTGTAAGAACTCGACGTTCTTCAGCCGGGTGCCCCGAATTCGAGACTCGTCGAAAATATGGAATTCCCACCCCTGATCACGGGCGAAACGCCACGCGGCTTTCCACTTGGGTAACCACAGCCGCCAGTTCTCTTTCCAATCTTCCCGAGGCTTTACCTCAACCAGTAACGGTTTCAGGTTGAGCTCATCATCGAACTGAACGAAGAAGTCCGGGGTATGGATGTAGGCACGCCCATTGTGAGCGGTGAACGGGACTTGAACCGGCTGCGCGACAAGTGCGACGACTTCCGGGGAGAGCGACCAAATCCTGATGAAATCACGCTCAAGGCCCGACTCGTAGTAAACGCCCTGTCCGCGGAAAGGAAAAACACCGGAGAGGCTGCGCGTCATGGATCGGCTTTTTCGGGTCTGAGAGATTTCCTGACCCATGTAGACGGTAGAGGACATAGGGCACCAATGGGCTATTTTGCCAACGATGCTACCCAGCGCACTCTGACCCATGACTCGCTATTCGACCCGATTTAAGGGCGTTGATAGCATGAGTGGTCAAGCATCATGTCCGTTTGAGCGCTTCACAGAAAGCTGGGTTGCTCTGATGCGTACCGAACATAATCACATTCAGGAAGGTGAATTTAAGTTTAGAACAGCGCGCCCAATTTACAGGTGCCTTTCATCCACAAACCGGCACACCTGAATCGCCTTCCGTACCTAGTTACCAGAACTGGCTTGACCAACCAGTTGCATGGATCCTGCCCCTTTCTCCTCTTAATCACGACCGGCATAGACCTGAACCATGCGAGCTGGAAGGGGGTACTCTGAAGCCCTATCAGTTCTGAGTGAAGCATAAGCGTTCCGCGTACAAATATTTAAATCTTGCCTACCTTACCCTCTGGGGGGGGGAGTTCCGTCCCGTACAAAATAGGCAAATAACAATAGTTGCATTTTGCCATTATTCCTACCACTGTATTATGCTCTAACAACGCCTGGGGTTAGGGCCTTTGCTGAAATATAGACACCTCAAGAGTCGAGACGCGACTCAACACCAATACTTTTAGAATCCGATTATTCAATTTAGATGCTCGGCTTCAAACATCGAAAAAGCGAGAAACCACATAACACAAACTATTTTTCAAACTCAAGATATTAACTAAAACAGGAGTGTAGCACATGGACAAAAAATGTTATTACTGCAATGAACCATCCAAGACCAAAGAGCATGTACCTCCAAAATGTTTATTTCCTGAAAAAGTACATAAAAACTATAGAATAAATCTTATTAAAGTGCCCTCTTGTGATTTGCATAATTCTGCGAAATCCGGGGATGACCAATACATGATGGTTTACTTTGCGGCGAGAGCGCGAGGATTAGACTATCAAAAGCTAAAACCTCACATCGACAAAACCGTTAGAACGATCCTCAGAAAACCTCATTTTTTGAGCGAATTCTCGGACCAGCTTAAATTTTCACCTACGCGTAACGAGAATCGCGAAAAAACAAACTGGTATGCTCCAGAAAACCATGTCGAACTCAAAAGTAACTATCCACGAATTTGCAGTTTTCTCGCTTCCGTAGCTCGCGGAGTTCTATTTCAAAGCGAAAATCGAAATTGGGATGGCGGGGTTCTAGTGATCCCTCATTTTTTGGGCGAACTGATAACTGATGATGGAAAGAATTTAACCGAGATAGGCGAGTATGTGATAAACCCTAGTTTCTCGGCCGGGGATAACAAAGAGATTTTCTACTTCCAAGTCGAATCACTCGTGGATGAAAACATCAAGCACCGTGTAGATATGTGCTTCTACAATGAATTCAAGGTTTCTTGCTTTTTTGTATCCAGAAGCATGCGCGAACGCGTCGAATCACAGTTTCGCCACATTGAGTTTGTAGCTTGGACAGACTTTGAACCAAAATAAGAGTGGGTTATTTCGCCAATTATCAAAATCATCATATGGGATCTTTCATAAGTTGAGTTTTGGTTTTTATAGAATCATCAAGCAGGGTAGTTATGAATCCAGCAAGCATGTTAAGTAAGGCGCAGATCTACGACATTTTTCCCGACATACATCAGCGTTATGAGCTTGAGGGTTGCGGGCCAATCGGCGACGATAGCGGCTTTGGCGCAGTCTGGCGTGCAAAGGATCGCTGGATCGGAACCACTGTCGCAATTAAGATTAGTGACGAAGAGCTCTCCGACGAAGTTCGGATATGCAGAGAGGCAACGGAAACTGTCAGGACATTTGATTTTTATAGGTCACCTCAAGGATGGGATGCCTATGCAATGGAACACCTGGCCTACCCTTGGAAGACAGTTTCCAGCCACATCGCCACACGTAGATATAAGAACAAAAACATTCAACACTATTTTGATACCTTTGAGATTATGAAAGGGGTTCTACATGGCTTAACAAAACTGCACGGAAAACCCTATCAGAAAACTGGTAAATTCATCCATGCGGACATTAAGCCCGCTAATATTTTCTTTTACACAAAGGTTAGAAAGCGCCCTCATACAGTGTTCAGGATGCCTGGATTTACTGAAATGGTTAAGCTAATTGATCTCGGCGTAGGCGTTGAAAAAGGGCGAGACATCGTAGGTTATACCCAGATGTATAGACCACCAGGCATATCAATTGCAGAGCCAGGATATGATCTCTATGCTACAGCGGTGTCATTCATAGAGTTACTAACTGGTACGCCGCCATCTCACGACCAAATGAAACACAAGGCACGGCTTAGAAAACACCTCCAGAGTTATTCTTCCGGATCAAAATATATTGATGAACTAGCGTTGACGTTTGCGTCGAAATGTAAAAATGCAACGACCCAAACAGCCACGACAGCATCCTCTTTGCTTAGGCTTCTCGACGAAGGGCTATTCAATTTGGAGCCTCTTAAACTTATTTGCGTCCGGGCCTTGGCGACAGGCCTCAGGGGCGAGGCTACCAAATCAACACTCATCGACGTTCTCTATGAGCCGGTTGCCAGCTATTGGGGATGGAAGCGATCCAGCAAGAAACGCAAAATGCTCATCGGGGATTACATAACCGCTTTACGTGAAGATAACCTCCTCCAAGTCGGGAAGACCAAGCGTTACTACAAGATCGCGTGATAGACGCTTTTTTGATCGTTGCGCAGTGAAATCGATCTGGCTCATCGATCTAGCTGCGCATGCGAAATTGAGAGACATTCAGCAACCAGCTCTATGTGTGGCAGCGCTACACCATAGCCTCCCGCCTCTGGCGGGACCTTTCCCAGAATGCGCACCAGGGGGGTTAGTTTTTTATCTCATGCCACATATGGCGGCTTCATCGCGCCTGGACGCACAATTCCCCTTCCTAGCCTTTCGTTATTGCCATCCTGCACAGCATCGCTGCCGAAATGCCCGGATTGAGCTCCATTCAGAACGGGGGGGGGCGGGGGTGGGGAAGTATCCAACACAGACGTTACGCATTGGCAGCAATCACATAACAGAACTGCTCAAGACGCAAGCTCTTTCCTTGAAACACCCCATAGCTGTTATTTGAGGACAGTCTCAGCTATTTCCACAATTCTCAAATCTGGTCTCGCTTATTAGCGTATATCGTCTCGTTTATTTCTTCATAAAAATGCGGAGGAATGCCGCATTCACCGGTGTTTTTTCTCATTAAATTCTTTTTGTCCCAGCAGTTCAAAACCTCAGCCCGGCGAAATCACCCTCGCCCACCATGGCGTGCTGTTTCTCGATGAGCTGCCCGAGTTTGATCGCAAGGTGCTGGAGGTGCTGCGCGAACCGCTGGAATCCGGCTGCATCGTGATCGCAAGGGCCAAGGAACGGGTGCGGTTTCCCGCGAGATTCCAGCTGGTCGCGGCGATGAATCCCTGCCCCTGTGGATATCTCGGCGAACCGAGCGGCAAATGCTCATGCACACCGGACATGGTGCAGCGCTATCGCAACAAACTGTCGGGGCCGTTGCTGGACCGGATCGATTTGCACCTGACAGTAGCGCGGGAGGCGACAGCGTTGAACCCTGCCGTGAAACCGGGAGAAGACAGCGCCAGCGCGGCCACATTGGTCGCCGAGGCCCGCGAGCGTCAGCAAAAACGCCAGGGCTGTGCCAATGCGTTTCTCGATTTGCCGGGGCTGAAGAAGCACTGCAAGTTATCCACAGCCGATGAAACCTGGCTGGAGTCAGCCTGTGAGCGACTGACCCTGTCGCTGCGTTCAGCACATCGGCTGCTCAAGGTTGCACGGACACTGGCCGATATAGAGAAGGTTGATGCCATATCACGTGAGCATCTGGCCGAAGCGCTGCAGTATCGCCCAGCGACGCAATGACGGGATGGACAGGCAGCTTAGAGGCGGCCTGTGCCAGCTGAAAATAAAGTCCGCACGCGCTGATAGCCATTAGCCAAGATGTGATATAACGACGGCGCTGTTCATCAGGCGCCAGAGCTTTTAGTTAAAAACTTCAAACTTTAAAGCAATATAAAATGGAGGCGACACATCATGGAAAAGAACTCTTCAGCCCAGCGGGCGCAATACACTTAATCAATAAAATCATCATGAGACGGCAGACTTAAAACAACTGTCGATGACAGATTTTCAATGGCGAACGCGTCAAGACAATATCAATCAGTTGTCTACGCGCAATCCAGCTGATCCAACTTTTTTGCCACGGCAAATTTTAAAAGTACAAGTCATTAATGAAAAACGTCTATTTGATCAGCAATGTCACCCGTGGCGGAAAAACCTACCTCGAATACCTGATCCCGGCGCTCAATGCCCTGCGCCACGCCTACAACTGCATCGTGCTGCAGACCGACAAGACCGGCCTGAGCAGGCAGGAGGCAGAAGAGATCCTTGACTATCCGGTTGAGCAGGTTGAAGTCGAAGTCATCGCGAACCTGGCCTCGCAAGTCGTCATTTCGAACGATGCCTGGATTGGCCGACTGCTCGACGATTCGAACTTCGGTATTTTCCTGACCCACGGCAATGTGGGAATGCCGACCAAAGACAAGTATTACTACGCCGAACTGACGTCCTATTGGGATGTGGTCATTTCTTCGTCCCGATCGGGTTTTGATCTGATCAGATCGGGCCTGCAACGCTACAGACCCGACAGAAAGGCCCTGAAATCGCTGATTGCCGATGGCATAGCCTTGCGCTCCGACCTGCGCAAGACCAGTCCGGTCGCGACTCTGCCCATCAAGGTTCCGAAATTCTTTGAATCCGCTCCCGGGTCAAACAAGGCGTCGGATGATTTCGTTGTCGGACTGCTGCCGACCCAACTGGGAATCTGCCCAAGCGGCGCCTCCCTGTACGAGAACCTGCAAACCGTGATCAACGCGGTCAAATCACAGATCCCTCACGCCCGGTTCATCCTGCGTCCGTACATGGCCGACCTTCAGCATCCAACCCTGAAGGACCTGTGCAACCAGCTCTCGGCGTATGAATGGATCACCATCGACACGACAGGCACCAGCAGCACGGTTTTCTATCAACAGTGCGACACCATCATCACCGATGCCTCGACCGGCGGTGTCTCGTTCATGCTCAACACGTGCAAGCTGCCGATCTATTACGTTCCGACGACCGACGAGTCCAACCCGACCGTCGACGTCTGGCTGCAGCAAATGAACAACTTGCTGCCCATCGCCAAAAACGGCGAAGAACTCAAAGAGCTGGCACTCGGTTTCAGCCTGATGTCCCCTGAAGACTGCTACTTCATTTACAAAAAGTTCTATGAGCGTCAATACAGCAACTTGCCATTACCGCAGGATGTGTTTCACGACTTGATTGAAAACAGGCACGACTCGATGTTCTGCCAACTAACCATCGACTCTTTTGGCAATATTAAAGAGCGTGATTGAACTTGCATTGCGTGTTGAACCGGCCACGGCTTCATCACGCCAGGTATCCAAACCGGACACTGGTCAGAACGCTATGAAATGTAACCCTCACGCACAGGTAATCTGGATTACGGGCCTTTCAGGCGCCGGAAAGTCAACGCTGGCCGGTGATCTCGTTACCCGTCTGCGCAACCGCGGGGAATCGGTCGTGATGCTCGACGGCGACGAGCTGCGCGAGGTGTTCGGCGCCACCGCAGCCAGCTCGCAGAACCATGGCCGCGAAGGGCGACTCGCGTTGGCCATGCAATACGCCCACCTCTGCAGAATGATCGCCGCACAAGGCCACACCGTGGTGATCGCAACGATTTCGCTGTTTCGTGAAGTTCATGCGTGGAACCGTGCCCACCTGCCTGGCTATTTCGAGGTTTACCTCAAAGTACCAGTAGAGGAACTCGGTCGCCGGGATCCCAAGGGCATCTACCGCCGGTTTCATGCCGGTGAACTGCACAACGTTGCCGGTCTCGACTTGCCTGTGGATGAACCGCAGGCAGCGGACTGGCTGGTCGAATTCGACCCGCTGCGCTCCAGGCAAGACCTGGCAGACGATCTACTCAATAAAATTCACACAAGGAATCCGGCATGAAAACCGAATGGGATTACACCACCCTGGCCGACGCTTACCTGAAGCGCCCTGACTACGCCGATGCTGCCATCGATGCCATGCTCTCGATCGCAGGGGCCGAACAGGGCGACAAATTCTGTGACGTCGGCGCCGGTGTTGCACACCTGACGCTGATGCTCGCCGCTCGCGGTCTGGACGTCACCGCCGTGGAGCCGAACGACGCGATGCGCGCCAACGGCGTCAAGCGCACTGCCGAGCTGTCCAATGTCAAATGGCACGAAGGCACTGGCGAAGCGACCGGGCAAACGACCCAGGCGTTCGACATGGTCACCTTCGGCAGCTCGTTCAACGTCTGCGACCGCCAGCAGGCCCTCAAGGAAACCGCGCGCATTCTCAAGCCTCGGGGCTGGTTCGCCTGCATGTGGAACCACCGCAACCTCGAAGACCCGATCCAGGCCCGGATCGAAGCCATCATCAAGGATCGCGTACCCGGTTATGGCTACGGCACCCGCCGCGAAGACCAGACGGCCGTGATCGACGCCAGCGAACTGTTCGGCCCGGTCGTGCACCTGGATGCCCGCGTCATTCACGAGCAGAGCATCGAAGAATGCCTGGAAGCCTGGCGCTCCCACGCGACGCTGGAGCGTCAGGCCGGTGCGAATTTCCATGAAGTGATCAGCGCCATCGACGACTACCTCAAAGGCCTGAAGACGCCTTCGATCCAGATTCCGTACTCGACGAACATTTGGGTTGCCCAGCTGAGATAACGCCTGATGGCCCTGCATTTCTCTACCAAGGCCGGGACGCTGTCCAGCCTGCAAGAACGGCTGACCTCGGCCCGTATTGCTCCGCTGCTGGCATTCACCGTGGCGGACTGGCGGCGGAACCGGCAAGCCTGTGTCCAGGCGGTCGGTGAGCGGCTGCCGGCCGCCCCATGGATCGTGCGTTCCAGTTGCGGGCGTGAAGACAGTGCCCAGGCGTCCTTCGCGGGCGCCTTCCTGTCGATCCCGAATGTCGACGATGCAGGGCTGAGCCCGGCGGTGGAACAGGTCATCGCCAGTTATGGCGAGGCGTTTCCGGCGGACGAAATACTGATTCAGCCCATGCTGGGGAACGTACTGCGCTCCGGCGTGGCCTTTTCCCACGACCCCAACACCTGCGCGCCCTATCGCGTGGTGAACTGGTCGGAAGGCAGCGACACGGCCTCGGTGACCGGTGGCATGGGCGGGCGGCTCTGGCAACAGGCTGCCCAGAGCAAGATTGCAGCGCCCGCCGCCCTCGCGCCCGTGGTTGGCCTGCTCGAAGAGCTGCTGGCACTGTTCGGTGGCGAGCCCGTCGACTGCGAGTTTGCAGTCACCCGTGAAACCGAAGGCGAAGTGCTCTGGCTGTTACAGGCCCGGCCACTGATCCTGCCTTCCCGTCCGGAGACCGATGCCGAGCAATCGGCCCGCCTGGACAGCATTCAGCGCAAAGTCGCACGCGGCATGCGACCGCATCCGTTCCTGATCGGCCAGCGCACGGTCTATGGCGTGATGCCTGACTGGAACCCGGCGGAGATCATCGGAATCCGGCCCAAACCTTTGGCGCTCTCGCTGTACCGCGATCTGGTGACCGATTCCATCTGGGCTTACCAGCGGCACAACTACGGCTACCGCAACCTGCGCAGCTTTCCGCTGATGCCGCACTTTTTCGGCCTGCCCTATATCGATGTGCGCCTGTCGTTCAACTCGTTCATTCCGGCGGACCTCGATGAGGATCTGGCGGGAAGACTGGTCGACTATTACATCGACAGATTGCTGGCCGAACCGACACTCCACGACAAGGTGGAGTTCGAAATCGTGTTCTCGTGCTACACCCTCGATCTCTCGCAACAACTGGAGCGCCTCGCCGATGCAGGCTTTCAGCCCCACGAGCTGGAGGCAATCAGCACCAGCCTGCGCAAGCTGACCAATCGCATCGTCCATCCCAAGGACGGTCTGTGGCGCAGCGATGCCAACAAGCTGGATGTGCTCAATGCCCGTCGTGAAGAGCTGATGGCCTCCGACGCCGACCCGCTGGAGCGCATTTACTGGCTGCTGGAAGACGCGAAACGCTATGGCACCCTGCCGTTCGCCGGTTTGGCGCGCGCCGGTTTCGTCGCCGTGCAGATGCTCAGGTCGCTGGTGTCCGTGGGCGTGTTCTCGCAAGCCGACTACGATGCGTTCATGGCCGGTGTTTCAACCGTCAGCGGGCAGCTGGCGCGCGACCGGGCAACGCTCGACAAGACGACCTTCCTCGCGCGTTACGGCCATTTGCGACCTGGCACCTACGACATCCTGTCTCCCCGTTACGATGAAGCCCCGGAACTCTATTTCGACTGGACCCAGCGCCCCGCCGCTCCGGAACCGCTTCAACCGTTTTCGCTGACGCTGCCACAGATGCGCGAGATCGTGAAACTGCTCGAAGCCCATGGCTTGCAGCCGGATCCGGTGGGTTTGCTGGACTTCCTGCAGAACGGTATCGAACTTCGCGAACTCGCCAAGTTTCACTTCACCCGCAACCTGTCCGACGCACTGGCGTTGATTGCCCAAGTCGGTGCCGAGCACGGTATCGGGCGCGAAGATCTTGCTTATTGCGACATCCGTGCCTTCACCGAACTGCACGTGGCGGCAGCGGAGCCCAAGGAAGTGCTGCTGCGCAGCATTGAACAGGGCAAGGCGCGTTACGCCGAGACGCTCAAGGTATCCCTGCCGCCGGTGATTACCCGGCCGGAAGATGTCTGGGGCTTCGAGTGGCCCGAAACGGCGCCCAACTTCATCACCCAGAAACGCGTGACCGCACCGGTTGTGCTGTGCGACGACCGGGACAAACTCGCCGGGGCGATCGTCTGCATTCCCAACGCGGATCCGGGGTTTGACTGGCTGTTCGCCTACCCGATCGCCGGATTGATCACGGCGTGGGGCGGCGCCAATTCGCACATGGCAATCCGTGCCGGCGAGCTTGGCCTGCCGGCTGTCATTGGGGCGGGTGAAGTGCTTTACCGTCGCTGGTCGACCGCGGACTTCCTGCACCTGGATTGCCCGGGCCGGCGAGTGGAGATGATGACATGAAGGTGGTCGCAGTCAGTCAACGGGTGGACAGCTATCCAGAGCGAGGAGAAACCCGGGATGCGCTGGATCAGCGACTGATCGGGTTCCTTCTGGCAGCCGGTTTCATTCCGGTACCCGTGCCCAACGGCTTGCCGCTCGATCACTGGCTGGCGGCCGTCGCGCCACACGCCATTGTGCTGTCGGGTGGCAATGACATCGGTCAGTGCCCGACCCGCGACCGTACCGAGAGCGAGTTGCTGGATCACGCTCGCGAACGTCAGTTGCCAGTACTGGGCATTTGTCGCGGCATGCAGATGCTGGCGCACGAGGCTGGCAGCGAGTTGAAACCGGTGACCGGTCATGTGCGAACCCGGCATCAGCTGTCCGGCCGGATCGTCGCCGAGGTGAACAGCTATCACGGCCTCGCTCTTGCCGGTTGCCCGCAGGGTTTCGACGTCATGGCGCGCAGCGAAGACGGTGAAATCGAAGCCATCCGCCACCTTCAACTGCCTTGGGAAGGCTGGATGTGGCACCCGGAGCGCGAAGCGGATTTTGCCACCCACGACCTTGAACGTATCCGGCAGCTGTTCGGCGAACCTGACTCCATTCAATAACCCACGGGATAGACGTGTTGTGAAAGCCATTATTCTGGCTGCCGGACGTGGCAGTCGCATGAAAAGCCTCACGGATGAGCGCCCCAAGTGCCTGGTCGAACTGCGAGGCAAAGCCCTGCTCGAATGGCAGCTGGAATCCTTGCGCGCGGCGGGCATCAGCGAAATCGCCATAGTGACCGGCTATAAAAGAGAGTGGCTGGCCGAGCGTGGCCTGATCGAATTCCATAACCCACGCTGGGCGGACACCAACATGGTGTCGTCGCTGGCGTACGCCGAATCCTGGCTGCAGGGCCAGCCGTGCATCGTGAGTTATTCCGATATTTTCTACAGCCCGGACGCCGTTCAGTCGTTGATGACCAACGAAGCATCGCTGGCCGTCACCTACGACCCCCATTGGCTGAAATTGTGGACGCAGCGTTTCGGCGATCCGTTGCTGGATGCCGAAACGTTCCGCCTGACCGACGCCGGTACGCTGGCCGAAATCGGCAACAAGCCGCAATCGGTGGACGAAGTTCAGGGTCAGTACATGGGGCTGCTGCGCTTCACCCCTGAGGGTTGGGCAGAAGTCGTTCGGCTACGAGCCGAACTGACCCCGGAACAACGCGACAAGATGCACATGACCAACACCCTGCAACGTGTCATCGATGCGGGTCGGGTTCCGGTCTCGGCCGTGGCCTACAGCGGAGAATGGGGAGAGGTCGACTCCAGCGAAGACCTCTCCGCTTACCAGTAAGCGGGCACGGCGCCTCAACGGAAGCGGTCGACCTCTTGGCGCAGGTCGGCTGCCAGGCCTTCCAGTTCCTTGGCGGTGATGGCCAGGTTCGACACCACTTCGCGCTGCTCGCTGTTGGCCATCGCGATGCTCTGCAAGTTGCTGCTGAGCAAAGTCGCGGTGCTGCTCTGCTCCTGAGTCGCGGTGGTGATCGCGGCAAACTGCTCACCCGCCGAGCGACTTTGCTCGTCAATGCGCGCCAGCGCCGACGCCACGTTGGCATTTCGCGACAGGCCTTCCTGCATCAGCAGGTTGCCCTGCTCCATGGTGCTGATGGCGTTGCCGGTTTCCTGCTGAATGCTGTGAATCATGCTGGAAATTTCATCCGTCGCCTGACGGGTACGCGAGGCCAGGCTGCGTACCTCGTCGGCCACCACGGCAAAGCCGCGACCTTGTTCACCGGCACGGGCGGCTTCGATCGCAGCGTTGAGTGCCAGCAGGTTGGTCTGTTCGGCAATCGAGGTGATCACGCTGACAATGCCGCCGATTTCCTGGGAACGCTGACCGAGCGTGTTGATCACGGTCGCGGTGGTGTTCAGTGCGCCGGCAATCTGCTCCAGCGAGGAAGACGCTTCCTCCATCGACGTGCGACCGATCTGGGTCTGCTGCGCGTTTTCCTGAGCCAGACGTTGAGTGTTGCCCATGTTGTCGGCAATGTTCAGCGACGTGGCGGAAAACTCCTCTACCGCGCCGGCCATGCTGGTGATCTCGCCGGACTGTTGCTCCATGCCTTCATAGGCGCCGCCGGACAGACCGGACAGCGCCTGAGCCCGACGGTTGACCTCTTCGGAGGCGCGGCGGATGTGCTCGACCATGGTCGACAGCGCCTGGCTCATCTGGTTGAAGGCGCGAGCCAACTGACCAATCTCGTCGTTGCTCGACACACTCAGGCGCACGCTCAAATCACCGGCACCCAAGGCTTCGGCCTGACGCACCAGATCACCCAGTGGCGCCAGTTTGCTACGCAGCAACCAGACCACGGAACCGACCGCCAGCAGCATCGCCAGCAGACTGCCGATGGCCAGTTGGGTGCCGACGCTCCAGGTCACCGCACGGATCTCGGCTTTCGGCATGCTCGCCACCACCGACCACGGGCCGCCTTCGAAGGGCACGGCAATGCTGTAGAAATCTTCGGACTTGTCGCTCCAGAACCGGCCTTTACCCGGCGCTTTCGCCAGATCGTTGATTACCGGAATCGCTTGATCCAGCGCCTGCACGCCCGCCGGGGCCACCAGCCATTGGTTTTTCTCGTCCAGCAATGCCAGCGAACCGGTCTGGCCGATGCGGAAGCGCTTGAGATTGGCGAACTGGGCGTTCTGCGCGTCGGTGTAATCGAAACCGACGAACAACACCGCAATCACCTTGCCGCTGCTGTCACGCACCGGGGTGTATTGGGTCATGTAGGAACGGTCGAACAGCAAGGCGCGGCCGACGTACCCTTGCCCCGCCATCAACTTCGCATAGGCTGGATGGGCGTGGTCGAGCAAGGTGCCAATGGCGCGGGTGCCATCCTGTTTGGTCAGGGAGGTGCTGACCCGCACAAAGTCTTCGCCGCTGCGCACGAACAGCGTGGCGACACCGGCCGTCATCTGTTTGAACTCGTCGACTTCCTTGAAGTTGTTGTTCAACACTTCGCTGCCCAGGTGCAGGCCCGGCGTCTGGGTGCCGGCCACGGTCACCGGCTCGCTCGGATGAATGCTCAGGCCGGCGCTGAAGCGCTTCTCGAACAACCCGCTCAGGCGCTGGGTGCTTTCGCGCAGCGTGCCGTGGAAGGTGCTCAATTGGTCGGCGAGCAGACGCGCTTCACTGGCGAGGTGCTCCTCACGAGTGGCGAGGTTGGCGGTATCCAGCGAACGCAAAGCAAAGACTGTACTGCCGCTGATGACAATCGCCAGTATCACGGCGAGCGCGAGGCCCAGCTGCGAGGCGATCCGAGCGCGAGGTTGAGACATGGACAGCTCCTGGCCGAACTTCCGATCCTCCTTGATCGCAGCTCGGATAATTTTCTAATGGGGGTGAATCGTGGAGACCGGCACGACGGTTCCACATGCACGTATTCGGCGGTAAAACCGAATACTTGAGCGAACAGCAGGGTTATGGCGAAAGGCCGGCATTGTGCAGGCTCGAACGATTCAGCTCAAGCGCGTGACCGCCGGCAGCGCCATGGCGCGGACTTCGCCTTGCAGGAAGTCGCTGAGGCGGCGCAAACGTTCACCTCCCGGACGGGTCTTTGGCCACACCAGGTAATAATTCAGTCCGCTGGCGACCGCCGTCGGCCAGGGCAGGCTCAAGCGCCCTTGCGCGACATCCTCGGCCACCATCAGCAGATCGCCCATGGACACCCCATAGCCCCGGGCTGCCGCGATCATGCCCAATTCCAGGGTGTCGAACACCTGCCCGCCCTTGAGCGACACCTGATCCGACAACCCCATGTGTTCCAGCCAGCTGCGCCAGTCCCGGCGATCCGGCGTCGGGTGCAGCAGCTCGGCGCTGGCCAGCCGCGCCACGTCCCACGGCTTATCGTTGAGCAGATTCGGCGCGCCGACTGGAATCAGCTCCTCCGGAAACAGCAGGCTGGCTTCCCAGTCCGGGGGGAAATGCCCGTCACTGAGCAACACCGCGCAATCGAAGGGCTCGTTGTTGAAGTCCACCGAGTCCACGTCCATCCACGCGCTGGTCAACTGCACCTCGTTGCCCGGCTGCAAGTGCCGAAAGCGACTGAGCCGCGCCAGCAACCAGCGCATGGTCAGGGTCGACGGGGCTTTCATGCGCAGGATGTCATCTTCGGCGCGCAAGGTATTGCAGGCCCGTTCCAACGCAGCAAAGCCATCACGGATGCCCGGCAGCAGTAGGCGTGCCGACTCGGTCAGTTGCAGGTTGCGCCCGCTGCGGTGGAACAAGCGGCAGGCGAAATGCTCTTCGAGCGTGCGGATGTGCCGGCTCACTGCACTCTGAGTGATCGACAGCTCTTCGGCAGCCCGGGTGAACGAACTGTGGCGAGCCGCCGCTTCGAATGCGCGCAGGGCATACAAGGGCGGAAGACGACGGGACATGCACAGCGCTCCTATGGCGGGATTGCGCCAACTTAGCAGAATCGCGGCAGGATGAGTTTTAATCATGCCACCCATCCTTTTTATCCCTTTGTGCAACCTGCGCCAAACCCTGAGAATCGACGGTCTCTTGCTCCCTCTTTAATAAGGATGTGAACGCCATGCAGCGTCCTGTGCGTACCGAACTCTGGGCCATCCTGCGGCTGGCGGGGCCGTTGATCGCCTCGCAGTTGGCGCACATGCTGATGGTGCTGACCGACACCCTGATGATGGCGCGCCTCAGTCCCGAAGCGCTGGCCGGTGGCGGTCTGGGCGCGGCGAGCTATTCGTTCGTGTCGATTTTCTGCATCGGCGTGATTGCGGCGGTTGGCACCCTGGTGGCGATTCGTCAGGGCGCCGGCGACATCATCGGCGCCGCCCGCCTGACCCAGGCCGGGCTGTGGCTGGCGTGGCTGATGGCGCTCGGTGCCGGGCTGCTGCTGTGGAATCTGAAACCGGTGCTCTTGCTATTCGGCCAGACCGAGACCAACGTCAATGCCGCCGGGCAATTCCTGATCGCCTTGCCGTTCGCCCTGCCCGGCTACCTGAGCTTCATGGCCCTGCGCGGTTTCACCAGCGCCATCGGCCGGGCAACGCCGGTGATGGTCATCAGCCTCGCCGGCACGGTGGCCAACTTCCTGCTCAACTACGCGCTGATCACCGGCCTGTTCGGCCTGCCGAAACTCGGGCTGACAGGCATCGGCCTGGTCACGGCAATTGTCGCCAACTGCATGGCGCTGGCACTGGCCTGGCACATTCGTCGGCATCCGGCCTATGACGCCTACCCTCTTCGCGAAGGTCTGTCGCGGCCGAACCGGCAGTACCTGAAAGAACTCTGGCGCCTGGGCCTGCCGATCGGCGGAACCTACGCGGTGGAAGTCGGGCTGTTCGCCTTCGCGGCGCTGTGCATGGGCACCATGGGCAGCACGCAACTGGCGGCGCACCAGATCGCCCTGCAAATCGTCTCGGTGGCGTTTATGGTCCCGGCGGGGATGTCGTATGCGATCACCATGCGCGTCGGCCAGCATTACGGCGCCGGGCAATTGAACGATGCGCGGATGTCGGGAAGGGTCGGCATCGTCTTTGGTGCGGTGGTAATGCTGGGGTTTGCGATGGTGTTCTGGTTGCTGCCGAATCAGTTGGTCGGTTTGTTCCTCGACCATAACGACCCGGCGTTTGCCGAAGTGATTCGTCTGGCCGTCAGCCTGCTGGCCGTGGCGGCGTGGTTCGAGCTGTTCGACGGCACGCAGACGATTGCCATGGGCTGCATCCGCGGGCTCAAGGATGCCAAGACCACATTCCTGGTCGGGCTTGTTTGCTACTGGCTGATCGGCGCGCCGGCGGCGTGGCTGATGGCGTTTCATCTGCACTGGGGGCCGACCGGCGTCTGGTGGGGTCTGGCGCTGGGGCTGGCCTGTGCGGCGGTGAGCCTGACGCTGGCGTTCGAATGGAAGATGAAGCGAATGATTCGGCTTGAGCCGCAATCTCAAGGCTTCAAAATCGCTCAGGCCGAATGAGTCTCCCTGTGGGAGCGAGTTCGCTCCCACAGGGATTTGAGGCTAAACCACGATACCCAGCGGCGGCTGGCTGGCGTCAACCACCAGATATTCAACCAGTTCCGCCAACGGCAGCGGCTTGCTGATCAGGTAACCCTGCACCTGATCACAGCCGAACCCGCGCAACAGATCCAGTTGCTCCCGGGTTTCCACCCCTTCGGCCACCACTTCCAGGTGCAGGTTGTGCGCGAGGTTGATCATGGCGTGCACCAGTTTGCGGTTCTCTTCGCGCTGCTCCATGCCGCCGACAAAGCTCTTGTCGATCTTCAGCAAGGTGATCGGCAGGCTGTTGAGGTGCACGAACGACGAGAACCCGGTACCGAAATCATCCAGCGAAAATCGCACGCCGAGGCGACCGAGGGCGTCCATGGTCTGCTTGACCAGATCGCTGCGGCGCATCACGGCGGTTTCGGTGAGTTCGAATTCCAGCCACTGCGCCTCGACGCCGCGCTCGGCGATCAGACGACTGAGCGTCGGCAGCAACTGGCTGTCCTGAAACTGGCGGAACGACAGGTTGATCGCCATATGCAGCGCCGGCAGTCCGCGTTCGCGCAACGCCTGCATGTCGCGCAGGGCCCGGGAAATCACCCAGTAACCCAACGGCACGATCAGACCGCTCTGCTCGGCCAGCGGCACGAATTCGCTCGGCGGCAGCAGGCCGCGCTCACTGTGACGCCAGCGCACCAGCGCTTCGAGGCCGACGATCTGGCCGTCCTGCAGATTCAGGCGCGGCTGGTAATGCAGCTCCAATTCATCGCGACGCAAGGCCCGGCGCAGCTCGCTTTCGAGGTCGGCCATGCTTCGCGCGTTGCGGTTGATCCGCTCGTTGAAGATGTGAAAGGTGCAGCCCTGAGTGCTCTTGGCCTGCTGCATGGCGATGTGCGCATGCCACATCAGCGGATCCGCACCACCCTGGGCGCGGGCATGGGCGATGCCCAGGCTGGAGCCGATCAACAGGCTTTCGCCGTCGACCCAGTAAGGTTCGGCCAGGGCTTCGGTAATGCGCTCGGCCATCCATTCGGCCCGTTGCGGGGCGCGGCGGGTATCGATCAGCAAGGCGAATTCATCGCTGCCGAGGCGCGCCAGTTGATCGCCGACTTCCAGCTGACTTTTCAGCCGTGCGACGACTTGCAGGATCAGGCGGTCGCCGGCCTGGTGGCCGAGGGCGTCGTTGGCGTGGCGGAAGTTGTCGAGATCAAGATGCCCAAGGGCCAGGCCGCGACCGTCGTTTTCGGCGAGGCGCGCCGTCAGCAGGGTCTGGAAGCCCTGACGGTTGGCGATGCCGGTCAGCGGATCCTGCTCGGCCAGGCGTTGCAGGGTGTTTTCCAGCACGCCACGCTCGCGCACATGCCGCAGGCAACGTCGAAGCATGCCGGGATCGAGGGCATCGAACACCAGCCAGTCGCTGACACCATCGGGCGCGGTCGCCGGCTCGTGTTCCAACAGCAACACCGTCGGCAGGCTGCAACGGCCGGGCGCCGGCTGCAACGCGGGAACGGTCAACAACACCGCGTGGCGGTTGTCTTCGAACAGGCTGCTGACCGACTCCCAGCTCGGCGCGCTGATCAGCACCGCCGCACTCCCCAACGGAGCCAGACACTCGCGCAATAACGCTGTCCACGCTGGCTCTTCGGCCAGTAGCAGCAAACGCAAGGGTTCGACAGGCGTAGTCAAGCTGACTCCCTAGACTCTGCAATGATGTGGGCGGCGGGCATTATGCCGTTGCGGCAACCAATGACCAAACGACAACGGTTATCAAAACGTTATTTTGTGTCACGAATGAGAACATTAGCCGCAAAATCACCGCGCATCCTGCGTGAAAGTAACAAAACCGGCAAATTTGAATCGCGTGCTGCGTCACAAGTCGGAGAGAGCAGCACAAATCGCTGAGCCTGTTAAAATGCCGGCCCATTTCGTCAACGACTCCCGAATTTTCGTATGTCCCGACTCAATCCCCGGCAGCAAGAAGCCGTGAACTACGTCGGCGGCCCTCTATTGGTGCTCGCCGGTGCTGGCTCCGGCAAGACCAGTGTGATCACGCGCAAGATCGCGCACTTGATCCAGAACTGCGGCATCCGCGCCCAGTACATCGTCGCCATGACCTTCACCAACAAGGCCGCGCGCGAGATGAAAGAGCGGGTCGGCACCCTGCTGCGTCCAGGTGAAGGACGCGGGCTGACGGTCTGCACCTTCCACAACCTGGGCCTGAACATCATCCGCAAGGAACATGAACGGCTGGGCTACAAACCCGGTTTCTCGATCTTCGACGAAACCGACGTCAAGTCGCTGATGACCGACATCATGCAGAAGGAATATGCAGGCGACGACGGCGTCGACGAGATCAAGAATATGATCGGCGCCTGGAAAAACGACCTGATCCTGCCGGCCCAGGCCCTGGAAAACGCCCGCAACCCCAAGGAACAGACCGCCGCCATCGTCTACACCCACTACCAGCGCACGCTCAAGGCGTTCAACGCGGTGGACTTCGACGACCTGATCCTGCTGCCGGTGAAACTCTTCGAAGAGCACGCCGACATCCTCGAAAAGTGGCAGAACAAGGTGCGTTACCTGCTGGTCGACGAATACCAGGACACCAACGCCAGCCAGTACCTGCTGGTGAAAATGCTCATCGGCAAACGCAACCAGTTCACCGTGGTGGGCGACGACGACCAGTCGATCTACGCCTGGCGCGGCGCGCGGCCGGAAAACCTGATGCTGCTCAAGGACGACTACCCGTCCCTGAAAGTGGTGATGCTCGAGCAGAACTACCGCTCCACCAGCCGCATCCTGCGCTGCGCCAACGTGCTGATCTCGAACAACCCGCACGAATTCGAGAAGCAGCTGTGGAGTGAGATGGGCCATGGCGACGAGATCCGCGTGATCCGCTGCCGCAACGAGGACGCCGAAGCCGAACGCGTGGCCATGGAAATCCTCAGCCTGCACTTGCGCACCGACCGCCCGTACAGCGATTTCGCGATCCTCTATCGCGGCAACTACCAGGCCAAGCTGATCGAGCTGAAACTGCAGCACCATCAGGTGCCGTACCGTCTGAGCGGCGGCAACAGCTTCTTCGGCCGTCAGGAAGTGAAAGACCTGATGGCCTACTTCCGCCTGATCGTGAACCCGGACGACGACAACGCCTTCCTGCGGGTGATCAACGTGCCGCGCCGGGAAATCGGCTCCACGACCCTGGAAAAACTCGGCAACTACGCCACCGAACGCAAGATCTCGATGTACGCCGCCACCGACGAACTCGGCCTGGGCGAACATCTGGACAGCCGCTTCACCGACCGCCTGTCGCGCTTCAAGCGTTTCATGGACAAGGTGCGCGAGCAGTGCGCCGGCGAAGACCCGATCTCCGCCCTGCGCAGCATGGTCATGGACATCGACTACGAGAACTGGCTGCGCACCAACAGTTCCAGCGACAAGGCCGCGGACTACCGGATGAGCAACGTCTGGTTCCTGATCGAAGCCTTGAAGAACACCCTGGAAAAAGACGAAGACGGCGAAATGACCGTCGAGGACGCCATCGGCAAACTCGTCCTGCGTGACATGCTGGAACGTCAGCAGGAAGAGGAAGACGGCGCCGAAGGCGTGCAGATGATGACCCTGCATGCGTCCAAGGGCCTGGAATTCCCCTACGTGTTCATCATGGGCATGGAAGAGGAAATCCTCCCGCACCGTTCCAGCATCGAAGCCGACACCATCGAAGAAGAACGCCGCCTGGCCTACGTGGGCATCACCCGCGCGCGCCAGACCCTGGCGTTTACCTTCGCCGCCAAGCGCAAACAGTACGGCGAGATCATCGACTGCGCGCCAAGCCGCTTCCTTGATGAACTGCCGCCGGACGACCTGGCCTGGGAAGGCAACGACGACACACCGACCGAAGTCAAAGCCGTGCGGGGCAATAGCGCACTGGCTGATATACGCGCGATGTTAAAGCGCTAGAATTGACCACTTTTTACTAGACCTTCGGCGCACAAAGCGCCAAATGAGGACAGCTTCATGGAAGCATTGCACCAGAAAATCCGCGAACAAGGCATTGTGCTTTCCGACCAGGTCCTGAAGGTCGACGCCTTCCTGAACCACCAGATCGACCCGGCCCTGATGAAGCTGATCGGCGACGAATTCGCCACGCTGTTCAAGGATTCGGGCATCACCAAGATTGTCACCATCGAAGCCTCGGGCATCGCGCCGGCGATCATGACCGGCCTGAACCTCGGCGTGCCGGTGATCTTCGCCCGCAAGCAACAGTCCCTGACCCTGACTGAAAACCTGCTGTCGGCGACCGTTTACTCGTTCACCAAGAAAACCGAAAGCACCGTGGCCATCTCCCCGCGCCACCTGACCAGCAGCGACCGTGTGCTGATCATCGACGACTTCCTGGCCAACGGTAAGGCGTCCCAGGCGCTGATCTCGATCATCAAGCAGGCCGGCGCCACCGTCGCTGGCCTGGGCATCGTGATCGAGAAGTCGTTCCAGGGCGGCCGTGCGGAGCTGGATTCGCAGGGTTACCGCGTCGAGTCGCTGGCTCGCGTGAAGTCGCTGAAGGATGGCGTCGTTACTTTCATCGAGTAAGCAACACCGCATTACCTCTGTGGGAGCCAGCCTGCTGGCGATGGCGTC
>Ga0068844_110821_pt1 | contig 33211 bp, 18 predicted proteins | sample Hof3ISUMetaT_22_FD_73616 | JGI IMG/M metagenome (GOLD analysis project Ga0068844, IMG submission 73616) | Enriched soil aggregate microbial communities from Iowa State university to study microbial drivers of carbon cycling -... | ecosystem: Environmental > Terrestrial > Soil > Agricultural land...
GGGTTTGCTGTTCGATAGCGCCTATGCGTTGACTGGCGCGGCGCTGGGTCGTTGGCTGCAACGCAGTCCCTGCGCCCGGCGCCTGCAACAATGGCTGTTCGGCAGCCTGTTGATCGGTTTCGCGGTGCGGCTGACCTTTGTCCAACAGGCGTGAACCTTATTGCACCTTGCGGCGGCGATTGACCAGCAACAGCACCATCGCCATGACGACCAGCACGCCACCCACCTGAAGTGCTGTCTTATACGGCCGCAGGGCTGAGCGAGCAGCGTCGGTGACCTGGGTGACATAACGCTTGTCGGCATTCTCAAAGTCCGGATAAGGGCATTGATGCCCAAAATCCGCCGCCCATTCCACGAAGGGCCCCTCTTTGACATATCGCTGGTAAAGCGCACTTTGCTCTTCGAGGCTGCTATTCCAGCCGGCCGCTTCGCACAGCACGGCGGCAAACGCCTGGCTGGTGTGTGGCAAATTGTCCGCAGCACGGCTGGCCAGTGCCGTTGCCACGAAGCGATAGTGGTAGCGCTGATCCGGTTGGGCGGCGCTGGCTTGTTGACGCTTCACTTCGTCCTCGCCTATGAGTGGCCCGACTTTGAGTTCAGCGCTCTCGAGGCTGTAGTTGCCACCGAATGTGGCGTAGTCCGGAGCCATTTCATAGCCGAGGATATCCATCCCCCACTCGCGTGCGGTCCAGGCGGCGTTGAACAGTGCCGCGGCACGACGCGTCGGCCACCACGCCGAATCGGCCGCCATACGTTGCTGGCCGTACAACCTGGCCTTGTGACGCAAGCCATCGTTATCGAAATAGGCCGGCGCTTGCTCGTAGTGCCCTTCGCGCAGCAAACGCCGACCAAGCAGATTGCGCAGGTTCGCAGCCACGGGCAGAGGCACGTAATTGTCCCGTTCCTGCTGGCTCAGCGGCGGTGGCGCCGGTACTTGGGTGTCAACGTAATGCTTGAGTTCGTCCAGGGTCAGTACACGCTCGGCGACGGTGGCCGCGTCGAACCAGTAGATACCTTGGCTGCGGTACAACTGGTCGAACGCCTGCAAATAGTCCCCGCGCTGCAGGGCCAGGATCGCGCTCTCTCCTTCGACCCGGCATTTGGGTTGCAGGGTTTCGAAATCGTAATCCGGCGTTCTCCGATCGCCCCACGATTCATTCTGCGGGAAGGCCTTGGCAGCCTTTGCATAGGCAGCAGCCGCAGCCGCTTTATCGCCATCGCGCACCGCCAGTTTGGCCCGCAGCCACCAGGCCAGGCCACCATCGCCCGCGTGCTCGAGAAAGGCTTTGGCGCTGGTGAAATCACCCTGTTGATAATTCATTGCGGCCAGACGGTCCGCATTGTCGAGGCTACCGCGCGTGCTGTTCTGCAACAGTTTGATCAGTTTCAGCTCGTTCGCCGGTTGCTCACCGAATGACCAGCCCAGCCGGCTGATCAAGGAAGCGGTCACCAGTTGCTGCACAGGCTTGCCCTTGAGCAATCCGGCCAACTGATCCTCGGGCATCGAAGCCAGATCAGCCATCAACAGCTTCAACGAGGTATATCCCACTGCCGAACCCTGCAGGTTTTGCGTGGCATACAGTTCGATGGCGCTGTTCCAGTCACCCGCCGTGCGGGCTACGCGGGCTTCTTCACCGAGACTGGCAACACCCAGTTCCAGCGGGTCGCTAAAGCCCTCGATGCTCAATTGACGCGTTTGCTCGAAAGCTTTGCGCGATGGGTCCAGCAACTCGGGAGCCGCGTCGACCCGGGAGCGCATGGCGAACAACGCCCGGCCCAACGAATAGGCAGCCCAGGTACTGCGCAATGCGCGCTGCTCGGCCGGAAGCGCCAGCACCTTGCGAAAGTACTCGGCGGCCAGCGCGTGATCCCCAGCATTGAACGCCACCGCCCCCGCCAGATAGAACCTGAGCTCGGCGGTCAGATCCGCGCCCTGTACCTCAACCTGACGGGCATCGGCCAGCCCGCGCAACTGTTTGACCAGCCTTTGCTGTTCATCGGTCAAACCCGTCTGTTCGGCCTGATCGCGCTGTTCGGCATGGGCGGAAGCTTCACCATAGGCTTGGCCAGGGCCAAGTGTGGCTGCCGTGACCGGCTTGAGGCCGGCAATCGCATGGCCCAAGCGACTCACCTCGAAACTGAAATTGCCTTCCGGCAGCTCCGCCAGGGACTGACCTCGGTTGTCCAGCAGTCGCATGGGGAAGTCCGGCCCGCACGCCATGGCCGCCAACGGTAAGCCAAGGCTCAGACAGAGCAGGTGACGGGGCCAGTTACGGGAGAACATTCGACGCTCCTTGATCAATTGTTGCGCAGCGAGCCCAACCGATGGCGCGCTGTCCGCCAGCCGCTATACGACCGTCGCGCAAGCGGGTGAAGGTAAGCAGATTCGGATCTTGTTGCAACGTATAGCCGGCCAGCGCATCGGCTCCCTCGCAACCCTGTACCGCCAGTGTCACGCGTTCGGGCCAGGCGTTATCGAGGTTTCCCCTATTGGAGATGCCGATATCAAAGAGGCCATCGTGAGCCGAGAGGCTCAACACGAGATCACTGCGAAGGACTTCACCACGGGACACGGCGCGCAAGGTCGACAGGCTCCAGGCTCGACGGTCATTGGCCAAAGGCAGGCGAAACCAGATCAGTCCCGCCAGATGAGCCGGCGGGTCAGCGCGCAATCGGGCAGCAAGCTGGCTCAATTGCAGTGGATCGGCCAACAACTCCCGGCGCTTGCCGGCATTTTCAATCGCAACTTCGCTTTCCACGATGGGCGCACCGCCGTCACTCGGCAACAAGGCGACCCCATAAGCCGGCAGGGCCAGGTAAAACGGTTTCGCCGTGATGCGACTCCAGGCCATTGTCCATTCCCGAGCGAGGACGGGATCAAATAAGCCGCGATGGGGATCGCTCACGGCATGTACCTGTAACACAGTGCTATCGACAGTGGATAACAGAGCAGGCAACTCGGAACTGTCGAGCCAAGCCGGCAACCCAGTGATGCTCAAGGCCATGGATGCCGGCAACATGGAACGCAGATGCTCAAGAAATTCACGATAGGCGGCTAGCCGGGCATTGCCCGCATCGTGGTCGATTTCAACACCGGCGAGTATCAACCCTTGCTCCTGCCAATCGCTGATCAGCTGCTGGATTTGCCTCATGACCTCATCCTGATTCAGCGACTTGAGCTGGCCATCAAGACGAATCACCGCAATCAGCGCCCGGCCATCACGCTTGAGCAGCACCGGATCAATATGCGCCCGAGTCCAGCCCTCCCGAGGGAAGGCCTGTAGGGCCAGCACTCGCAACGTGGAAAACTCGGCGCGACTGTCGCGCAATGCGGCCTCATGCGCCGCAGTCCATTGTCGTTGCCAGACATAAAGCTGCTGATCGAGAGGCGCAGCGTCCTGCTGTTGGCAACCGTTGAGCAGCGCCAGCGTCATCAGTGAGACGATCACGCGAGTGAGAAAACCCATGAGAAAAAGCCTGTCCCTGAAATGCATAAAGGGCCTTTCACGGCCCTTTTCTTCTACCCTACCCTAGCCAGCCATTGACCGTCGGGCAATGGCTCCTGCGACAATCCCTCATAGATCCAGGACCAAAGGCTGCGTGCCTTGAGCCGGTATTGCACAGCAAATCAGTACCTGACCTTCATCCGGTACCTCCGCTGGCGGTTGCGGATAATGGACCTGGCCACTGATGAGCCGAGTCTTGCAGGTTCCGCACGAGCCGCCACGGCAACTGAATTCCGGGTGCAATCCACGGCTTTCCGCCAGCTCCAGCAAAGTGCCTCCCTCGGGTTGCCAGCGAGCTTCCTTGGCTGAGCGCTGGAATACAACCGGCGTCGAGGTGGTCGCTGCTGGCGGTTGTTCCATAACCAAGGCGTCGGGGTCGGGACGTCGACGCAACGTTGATGGACCAAAGGTTTCGGCGTGAATCCGCGCGTCGCGAATGTCCAGTTCACGCAGGGCGTCATACAGCGCCTGGGTAAAACTCCCAGGGCCGCAGAGCACAAAATCCAACTGATCATAGTCCTCGACTTCAAGCAGCTCCGAGAGCCTTGCGACATCGATCCGGCCGGTCAAATCAAAGTCTTCCCCCTCCCGAGCCTCCGGTTCCGGTTGACTGAGCAGACGTACCACCCTGACCGCGTCATCGGCACGTTCGAGCAAGCGATCCACCTCGGGACGAAACGGCTGATCGGCCAATGTGCGCGAACTCTGGAAGAACCAGGTCGGCCGGATGTGACGGGTGCGCAAGCCTTGGTAGACCACCTCTCGCAGCATCGACAGCAGCGGCGTAATACCCACACCGGCAGCCAACAGCACCAGCGGCCTACGTTCATGAGGCGCGACGGTGAAGTGACCCTGAGGCGCACGTGCCTCCAATAGATCACCGACGCGAACCTTTTCATGCAGGTGCGAAGATACCCGCCCGTCTCGCTTCACACTGATACGGAAAAAGTCATCCGAAGGTGCACTCGACAGGCTGTAAGTGCGGATATGCGTCTCGCCATCAATGTTGAAGCGCAGCGGTAAATGCTGACCAGCCTGAAACAACGGCAATCCGGCGCCGTCGGCCGGCTCCATGTAGATCGAGCGTATGTGCTGGCTTTCCGCTTCGATTCGCACTACTCGCAGTGGCCGCCATTGATCGCCCAATGTCTTGGCTTGCAAGCGTGCAGCAGCCTGCTCCCAAGTGCCCGTCAGCAAGCTGGTGGGCGAAACCCCGTCGAAGCGCCAGCGCAATCCCAGTGCCGCGGGACGACGTACAACGTGTTCCACGTGGAACATCCATAAACGTTCGGCACCTTGAAACGCCTCAACCAGCGGACCTTCAAGAATGATTTCGGTGCGCCCGCTGAGGTGTAGCAAGTCACCAGAATTGAAATCAATGAACAGTAAACCGGCCTTTGGATTGATCAACAAATTGCCCAAGGTGTTGAAAAACAGGTTGCCGGCAAAGTCCGGGATGGTCAGGCGATTTCCTTCCACCTGGACAAAACCCGCCTGCCCACCACGGTGGGACACGTCCACCGATCGTACGCCGTCGACGTCCACGAAACTGGCGACAAAGAAGGTGTCTGCCTCGGCGATCATGGCCTTGGCCGCCTCATCCAGTTCGGTGAGATGCTGTGCGGGGCGAGTCGCCGGCTCCGCCAGGGGCACCGAGCGCAATTGCCGCAACTGGATGTACTGGGGGCAGTTGCCAAAAGACTGATCCACCGTCACCGCAAAGCCACTCTCGGTCATTGAACCGATATGGCCATTAATGCGATTGCGACGCCGGGTATGCAGTTCAATGCCCAGCAGGCCGATGGCCGCGCCAGTGCTCAACTGCGCCGGATCATCGGCAGCCGGCAAACTGCTGAATTGCAACAAACCCGGTTCGGGTGAAGAGGCGAAACCCGGTGGACCTTCAAGCACGCTGGCCCAGGGACGATCATGCGCATCGACCGTGCCGTAGAGCATGAATGGAAGTTGCTGATAGAAGGTGCGGTGCTGATCCGGCATATGGTCGCGAATTACTCTGCGCCCGAGTACGTCCATACGCTCACTGACACCTATGTGAGCCTGCAGCTCTTTTTCGCCAGCATGCCACGGTGAATGGTCCATTGCGGCTTCTCCCCTGCGCCATCGGCGCAGCGTGAATGTGCCCGACAGGGTCGGGCGAAAAACATCAGGCCGTTTTTTGCAAGCCGGCGACAGTACGCGGCATGCCGACAAAACCGGGTAAGGCTTCTACCCTAGCCAGCCAGGCACGAATGTTGGCGTAATCGTCCAGCGACACATTGCCTTCCGGTGCGTGGGCGATGTAGCTGTAGGCAGCCACGTCGGCAATGGTCGGTTCGCTGCCGGCCAGGTAAGGCGTGTCGGCCAGTTCCTTATCGATCACTTTGAGCACGCTATGGGCGTAAGGAATCACGTCATCGGGATTATAGGGAGCACCGAACACCGTGATCAGCCTTGCCCGGGCAGGGCCAAAGGCAATGGGCCCGGCAGCGGCAGACAACCAGCGCTGCACTTTGGCGGCGCCAACCGGATCGGCGGGCAACCAACGACCTTTGCCATATTTTTGCGCCAGATAAACCAGAATCGCGTTGGAGTCCGCCAGTACCACGCCTTGATCGTCCAGTACCGGTATCTGACCGAAAGCGTTCAACGCCAGAAACTCCGGCTTTTTATGCTCGCCCTTGGCCAGGTCGATGAAGACCAGTTCGGTCGGCAGTTGCAGCAGCGAGAGCATCAGTTCCACACGATGAGCGTGGCCGGAACGTGGGAAGTGGTAGAGTTTGATGGCTTGCATGGTCGACTCCGCGGTGAGTGGCGCTGAGCGGGAGAGATCAGCACCGATGGCGGTCATCTTCCACCAGTCCTCAAATCAACAGAATAACCAGCAAACGCAATCCATTATTTCGCCCGGTGAAACAAACCATCAATCCTGCAATGCCGGATGCTCTCGAAGCGTTTTCACCGTGAAGTCGACAAAACTGCGAATTCGCGCCGCAGCCTTGCGCCCCCCCTGATAGATCACATGGATGGGCAATGGCGGCATTTCGAAATCCGCCAGCACGATTTCCAACTCCCCCGCCGCGACCTTGCTCGCCGACTGATAGGACAGCACCCGTGTAAAGCCCAGTCCGAGCGCGGCAGCAGTAATGGCCGCCTGATTGGCCGTCACCGTCAGACGCGCTTCTGCCCGGACACTCAATGGCTCGCCCCGCTCGAGAAACGGCCAATGTTTTAACTGACCGATGGCGGACGTTGCAATAATGGGTGCTTGAGCCAGCTCTTGCGGATGTTTTGGCCGACCATGAGTGGCCAAAAACTGAGGGGACGCGCAGATCACCCGTCGCACTTCACCCACCCGAATCGCATGCTGGTTGCTGTCAGGCAGATCACCGATGCGTATGGCCACATCGACACCTTCCTCGACGACACTCACCACTCGGTCTACCAAGAGTGCATTGATCGTGACGTCGGGAAACTGCGTCAGAAAATTCACCATCAGCGGCGTGACGAATAACTCTCCGAACAAAACCGGTGCCGTGATCGTCAGTTGCCCACGGGGCTGGGCGTGACTCCCCGCCGCCGAATCCTCGGCTTCCTGCACCTCGGCGAGAATTCTCCGACAATCCTCCAGATATCGTTGACCCGCCTCGCTCAAATACACGTTGCGCGTAGTGCGCGTGAGCAACTGCGTGCCAATGCGTTTCTCAAGCGCCGCCACCGCCCGGGTGACACTGGCGGCGGACAAACCCAAACGCCGCGCCGCCGACGAAAAACCCTGCTCCTGGGCGACGGTGGCGAAGACCTGCATTTCCTGAAAGCGGTCCATGGGCAAGTCCTCGATTCGGATAAAAAAAATCGCAACCCAGTGGCTGCGATTTTTAAGGTGAATTTAGAGAATTAAAACTGTCGCAGGAGGGTAACGTATTTTGCGGCCTGCAGCCTCTTGGAGAGGAAACGCAAAACTGTCGCAACCACCCAAAAAGCCGGCTAGGACAGAGGCTGTAGAGAATTAAGTCTGTCGCAGCCAGAAACGACGCGGCTTTGACGGAATACGGTCGTGAAGCATGCATGCGTGCCATTGATGCCAAATGGGTGATACAGCCCAGGCTATTGGTTCGGCCCGCCTGCGGGCTGGTCTCGATATAGCGGAACCCGAGGGAGCCGTATGCGGTAGTTCCGCACGTACGGATCTGTGCGGGGGGGCGGCAGGTAATTGCCGTTCCTACCGCGACCAGTTATCAACATCCTGGAGCCAAAGATACGCTCTGAGTCTCCTACGCCCACCAAGGACAAACGCCGCGAGCGCACCGTTAAGACCTATAAGAATCCGCACACGAATGATATTCGTTGAAACCAAAAGCGGCAATCACAAGGTCCCGTACGCTTGGAAAGCAGAATACGGCGCCGACAACGTAAAACTTGGCTCCAGTAACTCACCCTTACTTGGGTTCGGATTGCCGAACCCAAGTAACCTCAGCAGCAATTAAGTGCGCCTAGGCAATGCCTCACTTAGCTTTCTTGCGATCCGTGGCTTTTCGCGTCGCTTTGCCGGTCGAGCGGGTGGATACTGCGGACGCAGAAACCAGCATTCGCTCCTCAGTCGGAACGCTCATACCTCGCAATTCGTCTACCAAACGCGACACAGCGAGCACCGCCGGCAGCGTCTGTATGTCGCGCGCGAAGTAGCTAATTTTTCCGTCACGCGCCACTTGAGCACCAAAGGTTTCCGAAACACGCTTACGTTGCACGCGGGCAACGGGGTTAAGGCCGCCGGCGTAGCAGATCGGAACACGCACCGTACCCGACATTTGTCCATCGTCGCTGACTACCACCGCGAGGTGACCGTTGGTGCTCTGGAGCTCGGAGGAGGTCATACCTGCAATCACGAATTGCCCCGACTTCGCCTTGGCAATGGCCTCATCGTGTGAGTTTTCCAGATTCGTCCAATCCGCCGAATCACGCAGCGAAGAGATAATGGTGTCTGCATTCATGTTGGGACCAGTGAACAAGTCGGGGTCAAAGAACGGTGCAGAAACAGCCTTGACGTACTTGTTACAGTCTTCCGAATTTCCTTTGAAGGCGAGGGCGCACTCGGCCAGGATTTCATCGCTTGCGTCTGTCATATTCTGTCATTCTCCGGGGCTATTATGGTTGCGCAATCTGCGCGCGGTGTGATGAATGTATTCACTGACTCTATGCACAATGAACGCCTATGCTGCGACGAAGTGCTACTACATTACTTTCCGCTCCAGATGTATCCAGCATAAGCGCCATCCCAAGTCAGTACTCCTCCCATAACTGTTACGGTCTTAGGTTCAACGGAAGCGCAACCGTCAGTACAGGCATGTTCTGGCGATCCCGCCAGACCAACGTAACAATCGGATGGTCAGTCTTTACGCCGGAGGGCCGTAGCTCCGCGAGGATGTCCGAGAGTTTGTTTGCGGGAGTCCTCGGAAGCGGAGCGCCTGCTAGCAGGATGTTTCGCGAATCAAACTTCAGTGGCTTAGCACCCTTCCCGAAGAGAATCGTTGGATCCTGTGCTACGCGTAGCACCATTCCTTCAACCTCGAAGTCTGCGGTTCTCATCCAAGACTCCCAAAGGGATTCATCGACGCCGGTATCGAGGTTGTGAAAGACCTTGGCATCGAGGGTAGCGATGAGGTCAGCGCCATGATCGACTGTCGCGTCCAGATGGTCGATGGCATCGAGCCATTTGGTTAGCGCGTTGGCATTACTGGCAAGGATCTGGCGTCCTACCGAAGGGACGTGACCGTCATTAAAGTCCTGCTCATTGATGGCGATTGGATCTCTCCCCTCGGATTTCCAAGCTGAGAACCGTTCGTAGAGGAAGAAGTCCCTAGCTATGTCAGGAACACCATCGTTTCCGACATCTCGCCAGTTTCGAACTACTCGCAGACGCACACGACTTACTAGCGCGGGGGTGTCAAGCACCGACACCCTGATGAGGACAGAGGCGAGCTTAGGCGGGACTGCATCGTCGTACTGGGGACCCGACATTGCGTTCGGCAGGGTCCGCGCAAGAATCTCAAATGCCACTACCGACCCAACGCCGCCAGCGGGGCCCCCGGCAGTCGTTTCAGTGAGAGTCCAAGCTCCCTCGCCGACAGGGCGCGTAATCCGGAAGGTGCGCAACACTGCGTAACTGCTCCGAGACTTGTCGACCTGGTGTTGGGGCTGCTCAAGAAGCGTCTTGCCATCTCGCCCGCTCCGTAGCCACGCATCGAATCCCTCCTCAAGTTGGATTCGAGTAATGCTTGGTGGAGGTGGCGGGGTCATCTGAGACGACTGACGAAGGCGACGGTAGGCACTGAGCAATCGATCGTCACTCGTAGGCAGATCGAAGGGCTGCTCTTGCGAAGGCGGCGGTGTTCCATTCCACATTTCAACTTCCAACTCGTAGGTGTCGTCCTCTAGATTGACTGACCAGCTCTCTCCCGACTTCTGAAGATCGAGTTCGAACCAGAAGTGCGAAATGTAAGTGGTCAAGAGATGCCAGCCCGCCGTCTGCACACCGGCAGGTGCTACAACAGAGGGGAGGAAACGGGCCGGACCTATCGATGTATTAGCCTTCAATATGCGTCGATAGCTCTTCGCTTCGCCCATAGCCGGTGCGACCGTCACGGCCTCGAGTTCTTTAAAGACTTTCGTGTCGTACTGGTCCGCCCATTTTGCATTGGGGCTGATCTGCGGCGGAGCCCCCGCGTTACCCCTGAAATCAAGGGAAATCTCAGTGCGACTGCATGGTTTGTCGCCCTGCAACGCATCGACACTACGCGCGCGTGGCGGCGGAAGGCGTTCGGGGAGGAGATAGAAGGCTCGCATATGCCGGGATTTAGGGCGATCCTCAACTACTCGCCAGTCTGGAAAGACGTGGACCGCGTTTGTCACGAAGCTCTGCGCATTGGATTGGTAAAGCACGCCCTCCCCACGGACGGCTCTGGCATCCCCAAGTACATCGAGATCTCCAACGCTTCGTTCGAGACCGTACAGCGCATCGTCGGTCGGATCCACCCCTTGGTACTCGTTGGGCCGAATTTCCAAAAGGTCGTCGTACACATGATCCGGCAACAGATCAACGAAGTAGCAGGCAGGTTCTCCATCCAAGACTCCACCCTGGAATTCGGAAGCTGGGAACCGGTCGGCATCTTCCTTGATCACCTCACTGTCGTCGATAAGGCGCTTGGTAATACCAAGCTCAATCATTTCGGTGCTGAAGGTTGAGAAGTTTACGCCTGGAGCCTGGTCGGGTGTTCTTGCTAGCTTGCGATTGAATACCCCAACGCCAACTGCCCGAAGGCTTGTAAACAATGACGGGTTGGCCAGAATCCGCTCACGCATAAGTCCGTGCGGAGGTTTCGGTAGGGCTGAAAGAGAGTCGAGCACTTGGCCTGCATGCCAGTGCAGTTGCTGAGAGGCTGACATTCCCGCTGTAGTGGGAGGTTCGTCTATGCGCCGGAACAGTCGCATCATACGCGCCACGGCCCCGTCAGAATCCTTGTCCAGAATCGTGCGAATCGTTCGCCTATGATCGACCGCCTCCGAAGCCGTCAGCACATCGGTCAGGCTTAGTCGGTCGCTGATGGAGCGTCCTGCAAGCAGGTCCTCAATAAGTTGAAGCAGGAAGCCCAGAAAGTCGACGGTGGCGCGCCTATCCCCAAGAAGCGGGTGCGCGTCGGGAAGGACGAAGGCATGTGGCAAATAGAAGAAATCAACGACTCGATTCACCGGCGCCGTTTCCCCTTTGGGTACTAGGAACTTCGAGGCACCAGGCCCCATTCCCACCTCGGCCGCCAGTTTGCAGCCACTCTCGATCCAAGCCACCGATGTCCGTAGCCGCGAGTCAGAGTCAGACAGGTAATGATCTAGGTCGGCCTGAGCCGTCTCCGCCAAAGCACGTCCCGCCTCTGGCCCCGAGTCTGCTAGAGGGACAAAGGGGCCATTCGACCAATCCTTCTCGGCTATTGCCGCACTTGGTCGACCGATCGTCAGGCGGACCCGCAGCATGGAGGCCAACTTGTCGAATTCGGAGCTCGGCGCCTCGTAGAGCACCGCCAGCGGCCCGTTCCCGGCCGACAGGGCAGAACAATGCCTCTCGAATTCAGTAAAGGTGCCGTCTAGTGCTGAAAGTAGCTTCTCAAGGTCTGTTCCTTGCAAGCTGGCGGCTAGCACAACCTTCGTGTTTACAGGGCGCATCCCGAGCCCTAACGTCGCGTGAGCACCTGATCCCATAACCGACGTATTGTCGTAGCGCCAGGATTCAATAGCGATTTCCACGAATCCATTGGCGAAACCATCACGGAGTTCCGCCAGCGCACGGTAGAGAGTGCGAATTTGTCCCGGCGAGCCCGACTTATATTGGTCGTGAGCTAGCTTGAGCGCGTCTCGCCGTACCAGAACTCGCAACATGTCTTGGTTGGATTTATCATTGCTCTTCTCCTCCACTAGCTCCAATAGGGGCACGCGATGGTTGGTTGCACCAACCTTGCCGGAGCCGGTGCGCTCGGGTACGAGAATATCAGCCGGATTGACCACATCCACTGAGCGGCGGAATGAAATGTCCGTCGGTGCGAGATCGAGCCGATGCCCGAGCTGATGCTCCAGATATCCAAAGAGCTTCAGCGTCTTGTCGGGATGGTTCCACAATTGAAAACGTGTCTCCTCCTCGGCGTCGTCATCGAGAGCAGTATCTTGATCGAAGTGTTCGGCGATCCAGTACCAAGCTTGAGGCCCTGTCGACGAGACAGGACCACTTCGTGTCCACGGACGATCAGGACTTATAGCACCGTCAGGCTGCTGCAACGCGCTAGGGGGCAGAGGCAGTTGCGCGTCAGGATCCGAGAGGTTCCTCTCCATTTTTTCCAACCGGCTGCCACCGCCAGGCTGTTGTACTTGAATTGCGACTGGGAGCTCGAGCTTTAGCCGAAGCTTATTGGTCTCCGAGAACTGCATCGCCTGAATGTCGGGGATAGCCAGGTGCGAGGCCCCTTGGCCCGGGTCGAACTGGACCGGCCAAGTCATGCGGATTGCTCCAGTAAGCCGGTCTGCAGAATGCGAAAGTCGAGTCAATGGTGCCTTAGCCAGCACTAAGTCAGGGGGAGTCACGCTAACGCCCGAAGGCCACTCGATCACGTCGAAGATGCCTGACGAGTCGTTGGTCGTTCGGAACACTAGTTCGACTCGGTACGCTCTCGGCTGCGCGGCATCGTATCCAAGTATCTCGGAGAGGGAGCCGGCGGACTTTGGCTCAGGATCGAGCACGAGGGTCACACCGTCTGCATCGCGAGTGAGTAACGCGGTCCTGAGCTCAAGTTCTCCGCCGTTACCCCTTTGCGTCACGGGCACCCACAGCCAGGTCTCCGGGTAACCCGCACCAGACCCCAAACTGGTCACCCAACCTTCCACCACCCGTTCGTCAGGATGTACCGCCTCTATGCAATGGAGGGCGTAAGCGATACCTGGGCTACCAGTCAGGGTACGAGGAGCGAGTTCAACCTGGCACCGGAGCCAAGTGTGCACGTCTTTCCCGTTTAGCTTCTTCGGCAATACGTCAACTTCGTTAAGAAGTTCCTTCCTGAACAGTGCTCGGCGAGGCGGATTACTGACAATTTCACCAGCCGTCCCGCGGTCGATGAACCGCTGGCCGTTGTCAACGACGTCAAGCAGCGCTGCAGGCACCGTATAGAGCACACGATTGAGGGGCGTGTGGCCTTCCAATCGTGGCATTGGCCCCTTGCGCGCCGCAAAGAAGACGATCCGATCAGGCTGACTCGAGGGAGTTGGTTGTTCACCAGCCGGACCGTCAAAGCTTGCTTGGGCCAAGCCGGGCGTCCGTACAGGTACGGCAGCGAGTGCATGGAACCCGAACTCAAGCAGTTCCCTCAGCCCCCGACCTGACGTCTGCGTAATAGCCTTGCCGCCAATGTTGAGCTCGCAGTTGGTGACCGTTTCGATCGGGTCGGCAGCGTTCCATGGCAGTCTCAGAACCAGCCCAGCCAGCGAAACCACATTCGTGGCGAACCATACCCTGCCATCGATCCAAACTGGCAGGTCCTTGACGTGCGAAAGATCCGCTCGAAGGGCCATGATCCGCTTCGAACTCTTGATGCTTCCGCCGTCCACGCGCGAAATCGGCCATGCAATGCGCTCGCCGAACCCGAAGAGGCGACCTAGCATCTGATTGATTGGCAGTTCAATTGCCCCCGTTGCGTTCGACTCCCACTCGGCCAATTCGCGCAGTTCGCTCCACAGCACATCAAGATAACCGCGCTCTATCTGTCCTGTTTCGAGGAAGAGATCTGGGTGCGTTCGTACGCCGTCGGCCGTCCATTGGAAGCTCGGGACACTAATGACCGGTTTAATGGGTTCGAGGGGTGTATTGCGTTTCGAGATTGCGAGGAGGAGGTCATAGGCGAATGACCCATTGGTGCCGCCACCAGTGCGCTTCTTTTCAAGGTGCTTGCGCCATGCATCTGTGTCATCAAGAGGTGTGGGTTTCTTGGGTGGTGAAGGTTTCAGGAGCGGCTTGACAACCTCGGCCCATACAAGGTCACGGTCGTCCTTTGGGACGGGGTCGGCATCGGCCCAGGCCTCGGCCATCCGTGAGAAAGCTGTAAGAAGACCCAGCACTGCAGAGTCTCTCTGAGGTTGCTGTCCGGCCGTTGCTCCTCCGTCGAGCTCAGCCCATGACTTTACCGGCGGCAATGCACTCGACAGCGCCGCGAAGGCCGGCCACCCGAGCGCTGCGTCGCCATCAAGCTGATCCCATTGGCCTGTGGTCGGCGTTGGCTGAAGTCCTAGCGGGCGAGAGTCAGTCCAAGTCACTGTGGCGCCCGAACGAGTTCTCGCCTCAAGCGAGAAAGCCACTTGCGTTCCGGGCGGAAAGGGGACCGGACAGGGATTAACCTCCCCCGAGTTGATGAGCTTGACATCGTCTGGGCCGACCAACTGAACGCCCTCCGAAGTAAGCTTGCCCGACGACCAAGTCCTCAGATACTCACGTGCAAGAATCTGGTCGCCTGTGGCCGAATTTCCGGGTGGCGGTTCCAGCACGAAGGGCTGCACCACCAGATAGGTAACGTCGTCATCGTGATGATACGTTTCTCGACTCACCGGCGATGTGCCGAAGAGTCGAGGATGATGCTGCTGAATGGAGAAGTAGAGCTTTGGCATGCACCCTCCCGCTAACCGAAAGACGCGTTGCCGGAAATCCGCATCTGCACGGCGCCCGAAACACTAAAGGTCCAGCTGAACCACCCCGAACCAACGCGGACGGAAGCGCTGTAGGCTGCGGCCAGTGTGGCGTCGTATGACAGGTAGCTGCGCGCGTTAGGAATGTAGACGAGTGTCACCTCCACAAAGGCCTGTGCCGATACCCGGAATCGGGCTGACAGGATCCAGACATCTACACCACCTTCGCCGTATGCGTAGATCCCAAGCACCCCCGTCACACTCAACTTGGCAAGCGAAGTCTTTAAAAGCGCGAGAGGGTTGGTTCCGATCTTCTCCGGCGCCCGTAAGGTCGCAGAACCGACCATCACCCCGAATACGCCAATCCCAGCCCTTACCCAGGCGATTGACTTGGGCGTCGAGAAGACGTAGCCGAAGTAGAAGCCTGCGCCGGCTGAAAGTGTGATATAGGTGGACCCACTCGGTGCTGGCGGCAGTCCTTCGGGCGACTTCACCGAAGTGCGCTTCTCGACGAAGAAGCCAAACTTCGCCTCGTACGCACCCATGGGCATCGAAAAGGCCCGCTCCCACATGTAGCCGTTTGGGCCACGCCAGGGCTGGCCTGCATCGATTAGAAAGTCCCATGCGGGGCTCCATTCGAGGGCCATTTCTCCCGACTCCATCACCCCCATCATGTCCAGAGCAGCAATACGCATCGAGACCCGGAAACGGTCGAGCAGTGGCGTCTCCCCCGGGATATAGGCAAGACTGATGTCGTCTTGGCCGGTGATCAGCTTCGCAATGGGACCACCAAGTCGGATTCCGTAGTAAACCCCATCCTGGAAAAGAAGCGCACATGGTTTGAAGAGTTCGCCTAGCTCGAACCGAACTCCGAAGCGCCAACCGTACTTGCGATCCAACTCGAATTTGAGCTTGTCCTTTTCCTTAAGGCCCTGGATCGCTTTGATCTCATTGCTCAGATCGGCACCTGTCAGTGAGGTCAACGCGTTATCAAGGGTCGGTTCTAGTCTGATGTTCTGCCCGAGAAGCAACCACTGAAGCTTGAAGAAGCCTTCAGCAGCGCCAGGCGAGGCGTACCAAGCTAGGAAACCACGGTTCTTCTCGTCGGTCGTATCGTGGGCGTAGACCAGAGTACGCGCCTTTCGCTTGGCGGGATCGTCCTCTTTCTTGAACAACGACCACGACAGCAGGCTGAGGTTGAAGCCGTCAGCCCAGATTGCTCCGGCTTTCTTTCCGCTGCTCAATTCAAATACCCCAGCGTCGATCGATTCGAACTCAATCGTAACTAGGCGGAACAGTGATATCTTGAGATCGCGGCCGCTCAACGACGCAAGCCCGACTCCGGGCTTTCCTAACGTCGGTAATTGCCGAGGATCGTTCGAAGCGGTGACAGGAACCCCCGTGCGCGCAACGAGCGCGAACTGTCCGGCACCATCGAGGGCGGGTGTGCGCCCAAACTCCACTCGAGTGTCGATGTAGGGATAACCGTAGCGCTTGTCAGCCGCCTCGTTGATAAAGTCTGGCTCCTGCAGGGGCACGGTCTCAACACGGAGCCGCGAACGGATCTCGTCGGCTTTGCCACGCAGCAAACCGACGTTAACGGGACGAATGTCCAGACCAGCCAGAGTGACGCGCCGCGCATCTCCGATTGGAAATCTAATTGCCCCCAAGTCGAAGGAAAGGGCTCGCAAGAGCCCCATCGCGATCGATCGTCCCCCTTCAACCTCAGGTATGCGAATCCGGAAGTCAGAAAGCTTGAGGGACTTGGGTGCTTCGAAGCGGAAAGAGCCTATATCCGAGTCACTACATATAAGGTCGGCGTCGATGTCGAGCGTAGTGTCGCCATCATGCGAGCCCACGCGAATGCCATTGAGCTTCACCTTGTCGATAAAAGCTACCTGCACGCTGAGGGACATGGGTGTATCGAAGGTAGCGGCAAAGGTGAAGTCCCGCGGGTTGCCAGTCGTAGATCCCGTGGTTGGCGGTAACGTGCCAGCCACAGTAATTGGATCCCAGTCGAAACGACGACCGAAAAGCTCCCGAATATCCAGCCTGTAAGCGATATCGGCAGAGAGAATCGTAGTGCCCTTCACCGTCGCAGAGAATCGGATCAACGACCAGGCGACATCAGCGCCCCCCCAGTTCGGTCCCTTCGTCGACAAGTGCTTGCCATCACTGGTTGTCCACCCGTCTGCCTCAGCGACCTTCTCGATTCTCCCCCACACGTCGAGGTCTACAGGAAGCCCTTCGGGGGCGCGGCCACCAATCGCGGCGAATCGAGCAGAAATGTGCGAGAACCCGCAGAGGTTCTTCAGGACCGGATCGCGCTCTAGGTCGATCTTCGGATTGATGATGAGAGCGCCTCTCCATTCCTTCCGCTGGAGTTCGTCGGGTAGCAGCTCGATGAAAGTCTCGACCGGATTCGCACCTTGGCCAGGATCCAGGGAGAATGGGTCCGAGCGCCCGGTGTCTGCGTAGGAGTTGGTCGCCTCCTGCAGGATTTCAAAGAAACCTCGCTCGCCGCCAAGTTTAACGATCAAAGTCGTCTGGTCGTCGAGGAACATGTCCCACGCCTTGCCGCCACCGAACCGGCAAAAGTCAAAACGGTGGTTCCACAGGGCTGCTACCCGGTCAATCGGATGGAGCCGGGATGGATCGCTGCTCGGGTCTCCAGACAACGGCCGGCGCAGCCGACGAGAGACAATCATATAGTCCGGCGGTTCACCTGCGAGATCGGCGAGGCGCATAAGCGGGAGGCCATGATCGCGGAGAATCTGCGCGAATATCTCAGCATCACCAGCTTGCTTTAGCAGTTCGGCGTACACCTCGTGTGTCAGCTCCGCACCATATCGCGCGGCTAGGTCCAGCAGTTGCTCCTGCATTTCTCCTGTGAGCTGGTCACGGTTGCGCCATATCATCTGCGCGGTCTCAAAGATCGGAGGCAATCCCTGCAACAGCTCGGCGAAAATACTCCCCGGGGCATTGCTCCCCTTGAAGTACGTGGCGACCGCGTCCGCGAGCTTATCAGTGATGAAGTTTTCAAGTGTTTTGCGAAGGGGGCTATTCTCAAAAGTCTTAGATCCCAACGCCGCGATGGCGCGATTCGCCAGTTCCATCGACGGCGGCGCGTATGCGTACTGAAGGAGACGATCGAGTAGACCAGTGCCTCGGTCCGGATCCAGCAACTCAAGTATCTCGTCAGGCGAAGACTCCTGTAACGCGTCGTCGTAAATGTCAAATCCAAGGATGTCGGGCGGATTATTCGCAAGAGCCTCACGTGCGCTTTCTAGTCGTTCCGATGCCTCCAATAGATCGTCGAAGCTCCAGTCGTCCGGGGCCGGCAGTGACGGACGACGACCAACGAGATAGTCCCAAAGCTCCGCGCGCGCCTCGCGCCAGTCCGTCGGCGGATTACCCAGCGGTTCGCCGACCCAGAACCAGAAAAACTCTTCAAGTGGCCCTTCAAAAGCGACCCTGCCGGCCGCGAGCGCCGCAGCGGCCTTTTGAAAAGGGTCATCTGGTGCCGCGGAAGAGCCAGGTGCCGCAAGCGCCTTTGCACTTGCGGAAGCAGGACCTCCGAATAGGAACTGGGCGTGTGTAGCTGACGCCGGAGGCGCCCACGCCGTGGACGTGACGACCAAGTTGGCGATCTCTTCAGCCGTCGCTAGGACTGTCGGCGAGAGGCCCACGGCGCGGCTGTCAGTCGATCCATCCGGCAGACGACTGGTGGTGGGTGCCGACGCGATCATCCTCTGTAACGGTAGAAGATTGGGCTGAACCCGCAACCCCTCAGCATGCTCGTAGTTTGTGGGGTTCGCCTTCGGAAACGCGTCACGGGCCGCCTTGTCGAGCTCGTTGAGCCAACGGGCGCCATGCTCCGCAATCCCGTCTCCCGCAATTGCAGAACTGCCAAGATCGGAGAATGCCCACTTCGCATCGAGCAGTGGCAGTACGACCGAAGGCGCGGCCGCCTTGGCTATTCGTCTAGATACAATCAGACTCTTGATGCCATCCTTCGAGACAAATGCAGACTGCTCGGGAAGGTCCATCGAAAATATCGTTGCCTGTGGCCCGTTCATTTGCAGAGGTACTTCGACAGTCGGAAAGACAAAGCGCAGACGACGAGCAACATCTCTTACGGGGCGAAAGCCCAGCGTCACCTGATGAGGGGCTCTGGAGCCCGCGGCGCCCTGAACTGTGGGAGAGTCGAGCGCTAACACGGCGTTTGCCGCGAATCCGAGAATCTCGCGTGGCCGTTTGTTTTGTAGTGGCGTCCTTCGCCCCGCCACCCAATATGGCGCTTGAAGCCTCTGGTTCTTTAATTGGGCGGGCTTCCGAGAGGCCGCGTAAAGCGCGAAAGGATCGACCGTCTCCATGGTCGCGCTCACTCGAAACTCCTTATTCGGGTTCCCGATAACGAGTGCCTGGTTGGTCTCGCCCTGCGGGTCCGGCACGGGCTTGTTGTGACCCTGGCGCCCGCTCAAGGGGAGGCGATCCCTCACGGAGAAGATCAGCGGGTGGCCATGCTCGTCCTGCAGCACAGGTGCGGCAAGCCGAAGTGCTCCACCTCGTTCCGCCGGTAAAACCGACCACCCCCCGTTCTGCCACATGCCTCCCGAGAACTCGAAGCGGCCAACTAAATGGGCCTCAGATACAACGTGCTGGAAATGGAATCCATTCGCCTCCGAATCGAGCTTTCGAGTCGGATCGAGGACGTCAGCGTTGAGATAAATCGCGCCTGACGCCGGCCAAAACATCACTTCGAATGCCCCATCCATTAGGCGTAACCGCTCTACCGGCATTTCCTGAATTACTAACGGGTCCGACGGCGCAGATCCGAAGCGTTCCTTGATAGTCAAGGAGGGCGTCCCCCCCTGCGGCCAGATCTCAACTGTGCCCCCGTCTGCGTCAGGTGCCATCAGTACAGATGTCCAGTCCAACTTCCACACTGAGTAGTTGAGGAAGCCCGTTCCAGCCTTGGCCATCGCCGAGCGGAACATTGTGGCCTGGGGCGTCACAAACATGACACCAAAGTCCGGATGCGGTGCCGGCGCTGTGATATGCGTGAAGCCGAGAGCCGTAGTGACTCCACTGATTTTTAGGTCCACGGCCCCCGACCACGTCACATTGCCCGGCGAGAGGTGAATATCCGACCCAGTGACAGTGCAAGGTATGTCGAATCCTAGCCCTTTGAACACGAGGCCGGCGAACTCCCCATCGATCCACACTCTCACGACGGCGCTGTTCAGAATCTGGAGCCGGAGGGTGGCATCACCGAGCGAGTGATCGTGCGCGGTGGAATCCACCTGATAGACCATTCCAAAGAGCCTCAGGGCAGCCATACTTTAGTACCTCCCTCGCATGACGCAACCCAAAGGTGCGACGGTCTGGGACGCTAGCTTTCGCTCGGGAGCCCAAATGATTTCGTCGACGTCGGCCGCGGTAAGGTTAAAAAGCGCTCCCACGGGGAGGCTCCAGTCAAGGCTGTAGCGCCGTAAAGTGACGAGTTCACGTCGCCCGTTCGTAACAACGACGTTGTGGGTTGTGGTGTAGCTGTGGTCTTCGACGATCCTGAACGACTTGCTACCCCCTCGAAGGCGCACCGCCTTGATCTCAAGGGGCGCCCGGGCGGGTCCAAGACAAATCTCTGCCTCTTCCCACTCCCTTAGAGACCACAACGGTGGGGCGGCTCGGAACGGCGCTACGGCATCGAACTCGATTACGCCTTGCACGGATTTGGGTGACGCGAGTACGAGCTCCTGAGCGTAGTAGTCGTCGCCTTCCTCAGCATTCGCCGCGAGCGCTGTTGACGACCAACTCCCAAGTGCAGCATCGCCGCGCAGGCCGACCACGGTCATGGGCTCGCGAGAGATGGTCCTCGCTGAGCATCCCTTCAAATATTCATCATCGGTTTTGCTGGTAACGAGGAATGCTCGAGCAAATCTCTGCCTGGGGCTCACCCCAATCTCGTCCCTCGTATCAGGCAAGGCATTGCAAAGAGCCCTAATATCCGCTTGCACAACGAGCACGGGCGATGCATGTAGATCCGGTGCAATCGCTTTGACGCAAAGGCTACGCACAAAAGCGTTCCAGATGGCCGCCTCGTGCGTCTTTAGCTCCGCCGCAAGCCTCTGTCGATCCAACCGGGTGATTCCGTCCCCCTGACTGTCTGATTCGTGTTGCCATGCTGGAGAGCGATTCACTTGGAGGAAGGTTGCGAGCGCTTGCTGCTCCTCTACGTCCAGATGACCGCTTTTCACTGCGCGGAGGGAAACAGTGACTTTCCCAACGAGGGGTGGGAATGCGTTCTTATAGTCGTAGTGCTGCGTGCCAGCCGACCAAACTTCCATCCGTAGACGATCACCTGGCAGCAAACTGGGGCCGTAATTTCGGCCCCCGTACCGGTAGCAGTTCGCTACCTCTCCCGGACCGAATGCATCTACGCCCACGAGTCTTTTTTCGATTTTGTTCGGCCCTACCACCGCGGTCGGGGAGAGATTTCCCGTCGAGCAGCCGTTCGTACATACAGCCATAATCACCAACGAGAGTCCCTGGTAGAGAATACCTTCACGAACACAGGTGACGAGTCGGCGCATGTTTGGAAGCTCCTACATTAGGGCATTGGCGGAAGGCCTGAATCGTCTAGCTTGAACGAACCGGATGCCCAAGAGAGATCCGGATGGCACACAGCTCTTTCGAGGGCGTACGCTCTAGGTGGTGGCTTCTTTAGATAGTTCCAGCGGTACTCGGTCGCCTTTGGCCAAGCTGCTAACACTCGGCAGTTGGCATATAGCGGGTCAATCGTGAGGGGCCTGCTCGCTAGCCATTCGCGCTGCGCTGGCAACTCATCGAGTTTGTTGCTGAGCTTCTTGAGTTTCTTTTTCTCCGCAGTTTTAAGGCCATTGAAAGCGCAAGCGGCAATTAACCCCTCGATCAGTAGTACCTGCTCTCTGTCCTTCCACTTGGAGACATCTGCAGGAAGGTCTGCGAGCGCTAGCGCCAATCGCAAGCTCGGCCCGCGGAGCTTGGATTGGTGCAGGAAACCTGACCAACGCACATGGCATCGCACGAGGATTGCGACCGAGACTTCCGATGTGAACATTTTGCTGAGGCGCACTTTGTTTGCGCCTGGCGGCTTACCCGGACGATCCATCGGGTCAATCTCGAACGCAAGTACATCGCGCAAACGCACCCGACCGAGATCCCATTGGCGCCGACGAAACGAGGTCACGTGCCGACTGATCGCGAGCCAGCGCCAGAACCAGTGGGTCGTTCGCATCCACTCGATATCCACGAGCCGCTTCTTGCCCGGATCATTGGCGTCGCTATCCATCGGCGCCCAATCCAGACGGCCAACGTAGTTGCGGGTACTCGGCCAACTGGGCTTCCTAGGGCCCGCTTTGCCGGCAGGCCACTCCGGCTTCACAGTGATGCCAAACGGATCAAAGAGCTTTGTCTTGGAGTCGGTGATCTCTTTACCCGCCCAGTAGGCCAGGTAAGGCGCCAACTCACCCGCACCCGCAATCGAATCTGGCTTCGTTGGCGAGGCACCTTGTGCAGGGGCTAGCGCCCAGTTGTAGGGCCCAATGGATATCGCCGCGTCGTCATAGCCGTTAATCCCGTCGAAACGTCCACCGGCTTCTAACTCCGAGATTGCACGCAGTACCCTGAACGTCGACTTGACCTCGTCCTTCGTGATCGCTTGCCAGCTTGTCCCGACAAGGGTCTCGGGGAGGATCTCGTCGGCATCGCTGCCGCTGCGAACGAAACCGCCCTGCCAGTCCTTGTTGAATATCGCGACCCCCCCCGATGGCTCCATTTGGTCCGGAGCTGGGTCATGCGCCGACCGGAAGAGTCCAGTCAGATCACAGACTCGGACAAGCAGTCGTTTGACTTGAGTCTTCTTGCCGCCGTGGAAAGCCACAATACGAGGATCATCGTATCGCCAGTAGTTCCCGAGTATCCCGCCCGAAGGATCATCGAGGTGTTGGAGTACCCCCTTATCAAGGAAGAACACGTCGACAACTACGGGGCAGCGATACCGCGCTGCCTCCCATGCCGCTAGGCACGCCATGAAACCCGGCGCATTCTGATCGCCATCCTTCGGGCCGGCGTAAACGTGTGCGTTGGCGATTGCTTGGAGCCGATCAAGCCATCGGCGGCTAGGTGCTGGCCCCAGTTTCTCTTGAGCCACACGCGCCATCGAGGCATAGATCTGAAACTCGCGGACGGCGAGCTCCACCCAACGCGCGCTCATCACTGCGCTATCAGCAGGGAAGAAAACGTTGAAGCCGAGCGCAGCGAGACGTTCCGGGAGATCAGCCATGAAGCTCCCGTCCCACAAATCGTGCGAAACTGTTATCCAAGAGCGTGCTCACATGATCCATCGTGGGCTCCCGAACCATCGTGTGGCGGTTCTCACTCACTGCCGCCATCCATATCGCAGCCGAATGCGCCTATGCACATTCGTCTCTGACACAATCGCACGTGCAAGCGCGAGTATCGCTTCGAAGTGTAGTCGACAAGATTGTGCCGTCCATATTGACGACGGCTCGGGATCACCCTTCGCAATGCGCGACGTTGTCAATACCGCCAGATGGATCAGCGAATCGGCTTGTGCAGATGCTCAGAAGTGTCATGCGCTGGGCCACGACCGCCTCTAACCAGACTGATCGCCTTCTTGGCACAAGTGGTGAGATCAGCCAGGAAATCTCAGGTTTTCATTTCGTAATTCGGCGGGGACGATACGAGAGCCGGCTAAAAAGCTTGCCGCTGAGAAGCTCTAGCAATGCTTTGCCTGCATTGGAGCTAGATGCATACTGGTGGCCGCTGCACGCGTTTAGCAGGCTTAGGTACCGCCTTGATGGAAGCATCAAGCTGTCTTTTAGCGGCCCGTTCAGGTGCAGTAATGGCCACGCCCCACAAATAGGCCCATCTGCCACTTCCCCTCCGCTTGGCGTCACTGTTTTCCCCTCTCCTATTGCGCACTTCAGCGCGAATAGGATTCCATCCGTAAATCAAGGATGGAGACCCTCATGTACCTCGCAGAACTCACAATAAAAAACTTCCGCAAACTGCGCGACGCCAAGCTGAAATTTCAGCCGGGGTTAAACGTACTCGTCGGCCCGAATAATGTGGGGAAAAGTGCCGTAGTTGACGCACTTCGAACGCTTCTCGCAGGGCATGAAGAGCCTTACCCTCGCCTCGATATATCCGACCGCCATCGGCCGCGTGAAGGCGAACCGGAAGGCGACATCAGCTTCCATTTTGTTTTCAAAAATCTCAGCCACCACGACGAGGCCGACTTCATCGCGGCCCTCAAACCATGCGCTGACAAGTCCATGGAAGCGCACATCCATGTCCGGTATACCGATGCCGATCAGACCGGTCGCTTCAGAGTAAAACGATGGTGTGGCGATCATCAGGACATAGCACTCACCTCGGACATGATGGAAAACCTGCGCGGCGTCTATCTGCAACCTCTACGAGATGCCGCCCAAGGACTGCGCCCAAGCCGAAACAGCCAGCTAGCTCGCCTTCTGCACCTGCTTACCGATGAACCAGGCCGAGAAGCGATCAACGCTGCTCTGAAAGAACTGGATGAGCAGCTCCAGCAGAATGAGGCGATCAAAAGTACCCATGCCGCGATTTCGTCGCGTCATGATTCCATGATGGGTGAACAGCTGGCTCAGGTACTTGCCGTGGGGCTCAGCGCAACAGATTTCCAACGCCTTTCCGCTCGGCTCTCTCTAACGGCTGAGGGCATGGAGATCGAGCAAAACGGGCTTGGTTTCAACAACCTGATTTTCATGGCTGTGGTGCTCAGCGAGCTGACCAAGAATCCAGATGCGGCCTACCGAAGCCTGATAGTCGAAGAGCCGGAGGCACATCTGCACCCTCAACTGCAGCGCGTTCTCTTAAGTTACCTTGCGGGCATCCCCACCAATGAAGGCGAAAAACCGGTGCAGTTGTTCGTCACCAGCCACTCGCCCAACTTTGCCAGCAACTCAAAGCTCGAATCCCTAGTGTGCTTGGTCGAGAACGAAGCAGGCGTAGAAACCTTCTTCCCCCGTGATGTCCAGTTTGCAAAGGGTAAAAGGGAAAAACTCGAGCGCTACCTCGACGTGACTCGAGCCGAGCTATTCTTTGCCCGCCGCGTCATATTCGTCGAGGGCGCTGCCGAGCTCATGGTGGTCGACGCACTCGCCAAAATTCTGGGCTTCGATCTGCGGGAATACGGCATCAGCCTAATCAGCGTCGAGGGGCTCAACTTCGATTCCTTCCTGCCGTTATTCGGAGAGAAAGGACTTCGAATACCCGTTGCGATCGTCACCGACGCTGACCCATTCGAAGAGGAGGAGCTGCAGGAGGAAGCGGAAGCAGATCTCACCGAGGCGGAGTTACAGGAGGAGCTGCTTGCTGAAGCGGACTATCTCGACGAGATCGCTGCGCAAGCTGAAGCTGAAGATCCAGCCCATGATGTAGCCGACGAAGGGGCTATAAAGAAAAAACGGATCAAGCGGAAGGCCGCCTATCCGTCGCTTGGCGAACAAATTCGTGTGTCGAGCAACACGTTGAAAATGAAGGCCTCCGAAGATCAGTATGTGAAGGTGTACCACGGGGTTAAAACCCTGGAGTACGACTTGGCGCTTCTTGTGGAAAATCGGAATGCAATGTTGGATGCATTGGCCGAACTTCACCCCAGAATCTCAAAAGCGCTGTCCAAGATCGTGAAGGTCGCTCCCGACAACACTGCCAAAGCCAAGGCACTGTTTTGCGGGATGTTCGAACGTAAAGACACTAGTAGTAACGTGCAGAAAGGCAGTTTCGGCCAAGCACTTGCTGAGCAGATCGCCAAAACGCCTGGGTGCAAGGTACCTGAGTATCTCGAGCAAGCGATTCGTCATGTTTGTCAGGGAGCGGACAAGCCATGAAGCTATCCGACGAGCAGAAAGCCGTGATTAACGCACCTCTACAGGCTATGGCGGTCACGGCTTGCGCAGGCAGTGGGAAAACTGCCACGGCAATCCGGCGACTGATCGCAATTCGGCAACAGCTCGAAGATCATCGCGGCCGGGTCGTGCTATTGTCGTTTTCCAACGTCGCCGTCAATACCTTCAACAAGGGATTCGCGCAGCTCGCCTCGAGTCTACCAGATGACGCCAAACGCAAGCGCGTAGAAGTGGACACGCTCGATGGATTCTTCACGCAACACGTTCTGCGCCCTCACGCCTATCGCACTATGGGTGCAAATCAAGCGGCCTATCTCGTATCGGGTTCGGAGCCATTCCTCAATGGCTTCCAATACTGGAAGGGTGAAAAGGAGCGCCCTATCCCGGTAAAGGATCTCCAAGTGAGCTTCGAGAAGGGAAATCTTGTCTTCTCCAGCGACTCTTACGGGAAAGTCGAACAGCTAGATCATAGAAAGGCCGTACAGCTCATCGAGAAGCTAGGGCGCACTGGCGCTTATACCCACGATTTGGGTCGCTACTGGGTGTGTCGAACGTTGATTGAACAACCCGCCATCTTGCGAGCATTGGTCACCCGCTATCCGCAGGTTCTGGTAGATGAATCGCAGGACTTGGGTACGATGCACCAAGCCATTCTGGAGCTGCTTATCAAGGCGGGAGCGCAGGTTTCACTGATAGGGGACGTGAACCAAGGGATTTATGCCTTCGCTGGCGCTGATGGAATGTTTTTACAGGCCTTCGCCGACCGCAAGGGAGTGAAAGACTACAACCTAACCCGCAATTACCGCTCCCTGCCTCCAATCATCAATATCGCCAACCTGCTCTGCGGCCGCAACGATGAGCCAGACAGAAAACCAGAGAACGGCGGAGCGTTTTTCATTGGATACAAGGAGGCGGAGCTGCCGCAGCTCATCAACACTTTCAAGGCTCACCTCAATGAGCTGGGGATGCAGAACGAAGATGCAGTCATCCTAAGCAGAGGATCTGATCGAGCCACTAAACTAGCCGGTAGAACAACCGCTCCCGGACAAGGAACAGTAGCAATGTTCGCGGAGGCTTCGTTAGTCCGTGACCAGGAAGGCCGATATCAGGATGCCTTCCGACTTGTGTGCAAAGCCGTCATCGGCCTAATCGACGATGCCCCACTTGGACTTAGTTCAGCGCTGCAGGGCGCCCCTCACGAAGGATGGATGTTGAGGCTAAGACGAATGCTGTGGGCATTTACCCGAAACGAGGAAATGGGGCTACCGCTCTCTTCGCTCCAAGCCAAAGCAAAGTGGCATCCCAAGCTCTTAGCAAACTTACGCGATTTACTTACCAAAATCGACAAAGAGTTTGGACTGAAAACGGTCGCCACCTTTGGACAAAAGATGGCCAAAAAAGGCTTGGAAGATATCGCGCTCACCGGTGCTGATGCCGCTGAGCAGAAAAATCCGGGCATAAGGGTTGAAACTGTTCACCAAGTGAAAGGTGAATCCATTGGCGCAGTACTTTATGTCGCGACTAAAGCCAACATCAGTGCGTTTCTGGAAGGCACGGGCACAGAAGAAGGCCGGATTGGGTATGTAGCACTCACGAGAGCGAAAAACCTTTTTTGGCTAGCCGTTCCCAACAGCTGCTTGGGCGCGATGCGTGAACGCCTGATCAAGGCTGGCTTTACAGAACTCCCCGCGCGGTAATTCACTTTGGCGTGATTTCGGTAAAAACCCCTGCCGGCCGCAGCACGGCAGGGTGCCATCGATCCGCTCCAGTTGATAGCGGCCGCTGTCGGCAGACATCCGCCACGACTAAGAAGCCGCGTCTCGTATCACCGACTCAGACCACCTCAGTGGCGGCATTCTGGGCAAGTAGATTGGGTTTGCTCGGCGTCAAGCTCAACTTCGTATTCAGAGAATATGAGTTTGGGGCCTTCGGCATGCCATGGCATTCCGCAACCGTTCTGGCCAGGGATTTTTTGGGGCTAGAAATGACTAACCCCCAAGTGCGCCGTACAGATCGTAAGATTTTCCCGAGGCGTGGGCCATTGTGCTGCGATCAAAGCTACGTTACAGCTTGGACAAGCTGCCTAGTCAGATTAGATTTTATCTACAGCAGCCCTCTCAACGAAATCGTTTCTTAGATTACTGCAATAATAGTTTTGTGATCTTCGCCTTAATCTCGGCAGGCTTCTCAAAACATCCATATTTGGAAGCTTGTTCTTTATTTGTATTGGACCCTAGGTGAGAGCCGCTGTAATAAAAATAATAGTTGGCGATTTTAATGGTTTTTTGGGTGGGCCCGCAAAGAAAGGAGTGAAGCCTTTGTAGCTGAGCCCGGGTCAAGTGGAAAGGTAGCGTTTTACTTGTATCAATATCGTAAGTTAGTTCTAATGTAAGTTTCGCCATTTTTATCAATCACTCAGCCGTTATCTTATTCTTAGTCTATCATTTATCGCTCTCAGCGAGCTGCATCACCAGAAGCTTCAAGAGCTTTGGTTACATGGAAGTGCGTTTTGGCCGATTGTGATCTGCCGCGACCCGTAATACAAGCCAAATGCAGTAAGCAACAGATCCCCAGCAGCAAGGAAGTTCAGCCTAGTGCTACGGCAGAGCAACGTGTCGCCCTAAGAGATACGACTTGCCACATACCATTCACCGCAGCACAGTATCAAAAGACACCCGCCCCCTTTCTCTCGCATCGCACGCCCCTACGCGCAAACCGTCCTCAACCGACCTGCATGCTCCTCAAGCTTACGGACAAGATCCCCTACGCCAAGCTCTCTGTTAAGCACAACCTTGCGCCAAGAATTCCCCTGACGCTTGCCAAAGCGGTTATCAAACACCTTTAGGTACTCGCGCAACTGCTCACCCTCAGCCTCTGACTTAGCGTGTCCTACATCGAGAATCAGGGCTACATCATATTTCGCTTTAGTGCTGTCCGAGTAACTCACATGGAGGTACACCGGCCACCAATCGTCCCCTTCGAACTGTTCCCACCCTAGAGGACATAGATCCAGCCAAGCCCGGGCGTGCTCAATATGATCGCGGGTGAAACCTGGGACTCTGGCCACCAAGGTCTCTTTTATCGATGCCATGCCCTGGGTATCACGAAGCAACGAGAAGGCGGCTTTGTTCTGCAACATGAAGATCATGTGGTTAGATCTACCGTCCTGTAGCCAGTACCTTTCCAGCCGTCCAGGCGTGGTTTCCAGCATATACCGAACAGCAACACTGTGTAATTGATGCAGCTCCGCAGCTAAAGTAATAGCTCGTTGGCTTGAAGGGCTTTCCCAATCGGTCTGCCGGTTGCAATAGCTCACCACCAGCCTGGCTGCCGCGTTGCCACGCTCCACGTGCAACAGCGCACGATCGGCCGATGCTTTCAGCCAGTCATACCCCAAGTGCAACCAATAGCCGTTGGAGGGACGTTCAGACCAGTCGCCGCCTACGAAATCCCGATCCAGCGCAATGTAGACACTGCTGTAATCCTTCAAATGGGGATTGCTGGCCACGGCCTCTTGCCAACTGGCTCGGTAGCCGTCTAGCTGGTTTTGACTGTGGGCGGTGCCTGCCTTGTTCTCAATCAGCAACACGAACCTGTTATCCGGGTCGATGACGAACAAATCAACTCGCTCCGTCGCCTTGAGCCCTAGTTCACGAGCAGTAAACACGCTGCCGAAACTGGCGGTTCGAATTCGGGAAGGCGGCCATTCGGCGAAGAAGCGGGAGGTGGTGCTTCTACCATCCAAGCCGCATTCAGCGACTGCCTGTGTGGCACTCATCAGGAGATCTCGTACGATTTGATCACCTTGGCCGTGACCTTCACGCGGGTCGAACAGCCAGGCCAGAAAATCCGAGTGCTGATTTTCACTCAGATTGATCACGTCGAGAATGTCATCACCGATTTTCAGAATTTCACAGAGCTCAGAGAGTCTTGGATCACATAAAAACGCTTCCACAGCTTCGGTTGTTGCTTCCATGCGGTAATGCTCACTGCAAAGAGGGGTGGGGTGACGGGGTGAGGACCGCTATTGAGACGGCCGGCAGGTAGTACGCCGCTAGGCAGCCGAAACGCCTAAAGGGTGACCAAGCGCATTAGCCGAGCCGAATAATAGCAAAATAGTGCCAACCCCTACGGTCAGGGGGCAATACCCTGATGAAAAAGTTAGGTGGCTGTCTCCCTGGATGCCAAAGAGGCAATTCCCCCTGCTGTTCGAACGACTAGCGAAAGCCAGCGATCCATGGAAAGCTCGCGCCAGGTGATTTCCGTCACCGTATGGAGCATTTTTAGAGGCCGATATGACGGTTCAGGAATTGAATATTTCAGGATTCGCAACGCGCTTTAGGAACGCATTGGCGGACGTCCTGAGTGACCTTAAATATGTACCCCCGCCCTTCGCTCATTTTCCCCGTGGCAGCTGTGGAATTGCGTCAGATATGCTGGGAAGCATTCTTAACGAAAAACTGGAGGCCCAAGCTCTTTACATCAGCGCTACTCACCGAATAGAGAATACTTCCCACGCTTGGCTGCACTATGACGGAATTGTAATTGACGTTACGGGTGATCAATTTCCAGGCCGGCCTTCGGTGTATGTGGGACAGCCTGACCGGTGGTTCGATTTATGGAAAGTCGACAGATCGGCTCCCCGCCTAGCAGAGTACATCTACGGATACGACATGGATTGCAATAGGATTTATGAGAGGCTGTCCCAAATGGTCGGCTGATTGAATCGTCCCTGGTTTTGTAGAAACTTTCCAAGCTCGTACGGACTACCCCTCCTTAGACCAGCACTGGTAACGGCCCAGAGCCATAGATATCATCGCCAGCTATTCCCGAAAGTGAGAGCTGATGTCGATTTTGCAAAACCATCGAAAGGCTATCGCTCGTCTGTTGATGCGCTGCCTGGTCGACTGTCATCTGGCACCTCGCGACCTTGCCCAACCCCTGCATATCGTGCTTCCCCGCTGGGACGCCAAACTGGGCGACGCGATCGTTTCTTCATTCTTCTTTCGCGAAGCGCACAAGCTCGGTGCCCGGGTCACTGTACTCACCGTACCGGAGCTGGTTGACCTGCATCGGCTCGATTTCGGCGTCGACCGGGTCATCCCTGTCGCTTGCGCACCCACGCTGACCGGGCTGGGCCCACTCGTACGGGAATTGGGTTCGGTCGATGTATTTGTCCACCTAGTTGGCCGTATCCAACCCATCGAGATGCTGTTCATCCGCATGCTTAAGCCCGCCCGGGTCTACTCGTTGGATGATGCCTTGCACTGCGTCAGCGGCAAGCTGGGTGAAGCCACCGCGCAGCTCAACGTGGTTGAGCGCTACACCCGGGTCCTGCTCGACCTCGGTGCGACCCGGATCAACCGCGATTATATCGTCCCGCTCCCCGAACGGCAGGACTGCGACACCGTCGCGCACATCCTGGTCAACCCCTATGCCAGCAGACCTGATAAAAGCCTTGGGTTCGCCAGAGCGCTCTCGCTGGTACGTGCTCTGGCGGATGCCTGGCCGCAGCACCATATTGGCATTCTGTGCAGTCCGGCCAGCAGTGTCGAGGCACTGCAGCTCGAGCACGCCATCGCCCGCAGCAACGTCCGAACACTGGTCGAACTGGATACGCCCCGCGCGGTCGCCGGTGCCATCCAACGGGCCAGAGTGGTTGTCAGTGTCGATACTGCCATCGTGCACATGGCCGTCGGACTGAAGGCTGCATTGGTCGCGATCTATCCGGCCAGTAACTCTTCCAATCCCTGGCTGCCGCCGCTTTCCCCCCATACCCGTGTTGTCTTCAGCCGCCAGAAACCTCGTCAATACCCGCACACCGGCAGGAAAAACATGAATGAATTCTCTGATGGCGACGTGATTCAACCCGTCGCCGAACTGCTCCAAGAGTCGATCGATGCGGCCCTCGCAGTGGATGCGCATATCGTTTCAGGTCTGGGCGTGGCCACGGGCACGCTGGCCCGCCAGCTGCCCTTGATCAGCCAGTCTTTTCCTGAAGTCGCCGATTGCCATCCGGGAACGCTGAACCTGCAACTGTCACGACCGCTGCGTTTGATCCATCCTCATCACCGCAGCGCTCCGCTGGCTTGGACACCGAGCGGACGTACCAGTGAGGTGTTCGACTTGCTGCGCATCGAGCTGGAATTCGACCACCTTGCCCACCGCGTGCCGGCCTGGCTGTACGTCGCCCACGGCTCGCCACACCGGCAGACCCCGACGGTGCACGAGGTGATCGCGACTCGCCTGGAGCTAAACGGGGCCCAACGTTGCCGCGTGCACCTGCCGGCGCATGCGGTGGAACTGGCCTGAACACCCTCAGCCGCAGCGTTCGATCAAGCGCTCACACTCCCCCAGCCAATAGCCACGATCGGGTTGGATATGCAGGAAGATGCGTGACAGCAGGGTACCCTCGTCAAGGAATTCCGCCACCGATTCGTCGCGTGTCACTGTCCGCTTGAACCAGGTGTTGTACAGCTTCAGCAGGCTTACGTCGTGGAGCAGGAAGTCGCTCACTGCAATGTCCGTGCGCCTCATCACCGCGCAACTGTCGAAGTTGTAAACCGGTCGATAACCCGGGTCGCATACCGAGGGCGAAATTGGCACCAGCTGATGCGGCGACCTGGCGACAAGCTCCTTGATCCCTCCCGGGTTGCCCCAGGCATGTGTCTCGACCGCGAGCCCGGTCGCCAGTGCCTCAGCGAGATCGGCGTTTCCCGGCAGTGAGGCGAACAGGCATTCGCTGTGCCAGTGCAGTCGCTCGTCGAGTCCCGTCGGGAACAACACGGAGGTCGGGTCGCGCAGCAGGATGCTGTCCGCGTCGATCCAGGCCCCGCCATGGCGATGAACGTAGGCCATGCGGATGAAGTCGCTCCTGGCGACGATCGCCTCGATCCCCTTGTCCATGCTGAAGGTAAGCGGCTCGAAGCGCCAATCCTTGCCGAGGATAGAAGCATCTATGCAATGCTCCAGGCTTCCCGGGGTTAGCAGGGTGAAATTGTCCCCCAGCGCCCGTTGCATGGAAACCAGGGCCAAGGCGATCCACGGCGGCATGCTCTGCCCCGCCGCCGTTTCCCAGTAGCTCACGTAGTTCACACGCACAACGGGGTCCTCTCTGCCGTCACGCCGCTACTGCCCAGCAGCCCGAGGTCCTCCAGGTAGTGCCGCAGCAGCGTCAGCGAGGGTATGCATTCGACCTGGCGCAGGAACTCGTTTCCCAGAGCCGCCTTGTACAGCCGCAACCAATTGGCCGCCGGCACCCGCGCCAGGAATGCCGGTAAGGCTTGGCAATTTTCCGTCGAAAACAGTAGACGCAACGTGCGCAGGATCGGTTGGTAATCCTCGGCCCCAAGCAGTTTGGCCAATGTGTCGTCCAGCTGATGGCTGATTTCCACCATGTTCAGGTGCTCCTCGACGGTGGCATCCGTCAGGGCGACCCGCGGATCGATGGCAACCGGGTAGATCGCCTGGAACGAGCGGGCACCGGCTAGCAGCGACTCACGCAACACCTTGTCGGCGGTTGATCCCGTCACCAGCACATCGTCGCCG
>Ga0068844_107180_pt1 | contig 18501 bp, 19 predicted proteins | sample Hof3ISUMetaT_22_FD_73616 | JGI IMG/M metagenome (GOLD analysis project Ga0068844, IMG submission 73616) | Enriched soil aggregate microbial communities from Iowa State university to study microbial drivers of carbon cycling -... | ecosystem: Environmental > Terrestrial > Soil > Agricultural land...
CGCCGCGTTTTTTTATGGCCTGCGAATCAGAAGTCGAGCGCTACCCCGACGTTGATCCCTTGCTGGGTAAAGTCGTCATCCTTGCGGATGTCGTAGCTGGCGCGCAATGCCAGATCCTTGGTGAGGTTGTGGCTCACGCCGAGGTTCAGGCGGTTCAGGTTGGTTTGAGGGGAATAGCCGGCCAGGGTGTAGCGGTTGTTCGGCAGGCTATTGAGGTTCATCGTCACATGCTGGGTGTCGTCGTTGTACTCGCGCTCATGGGCCAGTTCGCCGAACACCTGGGTCTGCGAGGTGATCTGGTACTTGCCCTGGATCCCGAGGCCGAGACGCCGGGAAATGCGCGACTGGTCATCGAACGTCAGCGCGGTGGAGTCGGCGCCGTTTTCCGAATAGCCATCGACTTCAACCTTGGCAAAGTCGGCACTGACGAATGGCGACAGGTGCCATGGGCTGCTCGCTTCTGGCGCAATGTCGTAACCCACGCGTCCGCTGAAGGCCAGCACATAGCCGTCGGTATCGCCTTTCTCGCCGCGTTCGTTGACCCCCAGCTGGAATTTGCGTTTGAGGCTGTCGTAATCCAGATGCCCTGCGGTCACGGCGGCGTCACCCCACCAGCGGTTCTGCTGGTACTGGGCGAACGCGGTGCCGAGGTAGGTGTTCAGCTTGTAGTCCGAGTCGTTGTCGCCAGCTTCCAGTTTCTGATTGTAGAAACCGGCCGCCACACCCACGCGCCAGGCGTCGTTGAGACGGTAGCTGCCGCCGATGTTCAGGTTGTAACCGTTGCCGTCGGCGCTGGCGCCGCTGCGCTGGCTGTCGAAGTCCTGATGCTGGCCGCCGCCGGCGACAATCGCCCGCCATTGGCCAACGGCCTGCCAGTTTTCCCAATCTGCCAGCCACTGGTTGCGCAGCTCATCCTGATGCGAGCGCAAGGTGCCTTGGGCCATTTGCGGCAACAGGGTCGCTTCCCATGGCGCGGCCAGCAGTGAGTAAGCGTAATCGGCGATCAGGCGCTGCCCGGCTTCGGTCGGGTGAACGGCATCGTTGTAGATCAGCTTGGTCGGGTCCGGGGTGGCGCTGTTGATCCCGTACCGGGCGTTTTCCGTGCAGCTATTGCCGCTGAAGCAGGTGCCGACCAGATTCTGGTCAGTGGCCAGACCGAATTGCGCCGGATTGGCGAATGCCTCTTTGAGCAATACCGGGACGTTCAGCGGGATGACGTTGGCATTGACGCTCTGCAACTGGCTGACCAGTTCGGTGTTGAACTGGGCGCTGAGTTGCGAAGTGAACGCTTGCAGCGGCGAACCGTTGATGGCTGGCGTCAGGCCGATGTCCGGCAACAGCCAGACCATGATGTAACGGGCGCCGGCGCCTTGCAGTGTGCGTACGCTGTCGACCAGTCGATCGGCAGCGGCATTCGCCTGAGGAAGACTGGTGACGCGGCCCTGGAGGAAATCGTTGCCACCCCCGGTCAGGTAATACAGGGCATTCGGGTCGGCGCGGAAACCGTTCGACGGCAGATAACCGGCGCGGGTACGTTCACCAGTGGCGGACTGGCTGGTGATCGAGTCGAGAATCTGGTCGGTACGATAGCCGCCCACGGCCCAGTTGTTACCGTCCGGCTGGCCTTGGCCGGCACGTACCGCTGAGGACGAGGAGGCGGTTTGATCGGGGGTGAAGCCGAGACGGCCACCGAGCAATTGGGTGGCGTTGAGCGAGTAGAACTCACCGCTGCCGTCCTGATAGTTCGGGCCCGTGCGGTTGGTGTAGCGTTCGGTGGCGCCGGCCGGGCCGCCGCTGTCGGTGAAAGTCCCCGCATCACTAAGGCTGTCGCCGAAGACCACGAAATTCGAATAAGGATTGGGTGCGGCGTTCGCCTGGGTGCAGGCCATCGCGAGCAGGCATCCGGCGAGCGGTACAAACAACGTCTGTTTGATCATGAGCAAGTCCGTTTATTTATTGTTGTAGTGAACGAAACGACAGTACCAAAAACTTCCGGCGATTTGCCATCGGTCGTCAACCCTCCCATTGTTTTATCCCCCACGGCCCCGGCCATATTGCACGCTCCGCCCAGCTAAGTTACTGTGCCGAAACGTATGAACGAGACCTTCCCCGTGTTGATCACCAGCAAACTTCTGGATCAAGTCATCAAGGCACACGCCCGCTGGCGTTGGCGCGCCTGAATCTATTCTGCCGGCCCCGCCGGATCTGTATCGCTTTGCCTTCCTTGCCCGTTTGAAATGCCGCTGTGCCGACGCGACCTGCGCGTCCGACCGTGTGCAGCGCCTGGCAAGTCATCCGAAGGCTGTCTTCAAGTCAGAATTCAAGAGGTTCGAAACGCCATGTTGCTGATGATCGACAACTACGACTCCTTTACTTACAACGTTGTGCAATACCTCGGCGAGCTGGGTGCCGAGGTCAAGGTGGTGCGCAACGACGAACTGACCATCGCCGAAATCGAAGCGCTCAACCCTGAGCGGATCGTGGTTTCCCCGGGCCCGTGCACACCGACCGAAGCCGGCATCTCCATCGAAGCCATCAAGCACTTCGCCGGCAAACTGCCGATCCTCGGCGTCTGCCTCGGTCACCAGTCCATCGGCCAGGCTTTTGGCGGCGATGTCGTCCGCGCCCGGCAGGTGATGCACGGTAAGACTAGCCCGGTATTCCACGAGGACAAGGGTGTGTTTGCCGGGCTGAATCGCCCGCTGACCGTCACCCGCTATCATTCCCTGATCGTTAAACACGAAACGTTGCCCGATTGCCTGGAGCTGACGGCGTGGACCCAGCACGATGACGGTTCGGTCGACGAAATCATGGGCCTGCGTCACAAGACCCTGAACATCGAGGGCGTACAGTTCCACCCGGAATCGATCCTCACCGAGCAGGGCCATGAACTGTTCGCCAACTTCCTCAAACAAACCGGCGGCACGCGCTAAGGACTTTCCATGAATATCAAGACAGCCCTGAGCCGTATCGTCGATCATCTCGACCTCAGCACCGATGAAATGCGCGACGTGATGCGCGAAATCATGACCGGCCAATGCACGGATGCGCAGATCGGCGCGTTCATGATGGCCATGCGCATGAAGAGCGAGAGCATCGACGAGATCGTCGGCGCCGTGTCGGTGATGCGCGAACTGGCGGACAAGGTCGAACTCAAGACCCTCGACGGCGTGGTCGATGTGGTCGGCACCGGCGGTGACGGGGCGAATATTTTCAACGTGTCGACCGCGTCTTCCTTTGTGGTCGCTGCTGCTGGCTGCACCGTGGCCAAGCACGGTAACCGTGCAGTGTCGGGCAAGAGCGGCAGTGCCGACCTGCTGGAAGCCGCCGGCATCTACCTCAACCTGACCCCGGTTCAGGTGGCGCGCTGCATCGATAACGTCGGCATCGGTTTTATGTTTGCCCAGACTCACCACAAAGCCATGAAGTACGCCGCCGGCCCGCGTCGCGATCTCGGTCTGCGCACCCTGTTCAACATGCTCGGCCCGCTTACGAATCCGGCCGGTGTGAAACATCAGGTGGTGGGCGTGTTCACCCCGGCGCTGTGCCGGCCGTTGGCTGAAGTCTTGCAGCGTCTGGGCAGCAAGCACGTGCTGGTGGTGCATTCGAAGGACGGTCTGGACGAATTCAGCCTGGCGGCGCCGACCTTTGTCGCCGAGCTGAAAGACGATCAGATCTCCGAGTATTGGGTCGAGCCGGAAGATCTGGGCATGAAGAGCCAGAGCCTGCATGGCCTGTCGGTCGAAGGCCCGGAAGCGTCGCTGGCGCTGATCCGCGATGCACTGGGCAAGCGCAAGACCGAGAACGGCCAGAAGGCTGCCGAAATGATCGTGCTCAATGCCGGTGCGGCGCTGTACGCCGCCGACCTGGCGACAAGTCTGAAAGAGGGCGTGGCACTGGCCCACGACGCTCTGCACACCGGTCTTGCTCGGGAAAAACTCGAGGAGTTGGGTGCCTTTACCGCGGTATTCAAAGTGGAGAATGAGGGATGAGTGTACCGACGGTTCTGGAAAACATTCTGGCCCGCAAGGTTCAGGAAGTCGCCGAGCGTAGCGCTCGTGTGAGCCTGAGCGAGCTGGAAAGTCTGGCCAAGGCGGCCGATGCACCCCGTGGTTTTGCCCAGGCATTGCTGGCGCAGGCCAAGAAGAAACAACCGGCGGTCATCGCCGAAATCAAGAAGGCGTCGCCGAGCAAAGGCGTGATCCGCGAGAACTTCGTTCCCGCCGAGATCGCCAAAAGCTACGAGAAGGGCGGGGCGACCTGCCTGTCGGTGCTGACCGATATCGACTATTTCCAGGGCGCCGATGCCTACCTGCAACAGGCCCGCGCGGCGTGCTCGCTGCCGGTGATCCGCAAGGATTTCATGATCGATCCGTACCAGATCGTCGAAGCCCGTGCCCTGGGTGCCGATTGTGTGCTGTTGATCGTCTCCGCGCTGGATGACGTGAAAATGGCCGAACTGGCTTCGGTGGCCAAGGACGTCGGCCTCGATGTGCTGGTGGAAGTGCACGACGGCGATGAGCTGGAACGCGCGTTGAAAACCCTCGACACGCCGCTGGTCGGAGTCAACAACCGCAATCTGCACACCTTTGACGTGAGTCTGGAAACCACCCTCGACTTGCTGCCGCGCATTCCGCGTGATCGCCTGGTCATCACTGAGAGCGGCATCCTCAATCGTGCCGATGTCGAGTTGATGGAAATCAGCGATGTCTATGCGTTCCTGGTCGGCGAAGCGTTCATGCGCGCCGAAAGCCCGGGCATTGAACTGCAGCGTCTGTTCTTCCCTGAACGCGGCGTTCCGGTGAGCGGTTCGACCCTCGACTGAGTTTCGGTATACCGAGTCGAATCCAATCGCGAGCAGGCTCGCTCCCACAGGGAAACTCATTCCAATGTGGGAGCGAGCCTGCTCGCGATGACGGCATTGAAAGTTCTACAGATTTAACTGTCTGGTGGATACCTTGATGACTCCAACTTCCCTGACCATCGAAGCCGGCCTGCAAGCCGAACAGGATCTGCTGGCCTCGGTCTGCTCCGGCGACGCTGAATTCGGTCTGCTGTTCTGGCAGCCCAGCGACCGCGCTTTGGTCATGCCGCGCCGTTTGAATCGATTGCCCGGATTCGATCACGCCTGCGAAGTCTCCGCTGCTGCCGGCTGGCCGGTGTTGCTGCGTGAAACCGGTGGCGAACCGGTTCCGCAATCGGCGTCGACCATCAATATTGCACTGGTCTATGCACCGCCTCGCAGCGAAGGCGATCTGAACCGTATCGAAACCGGTTACCGGCGTCTGTGTGATCCGATTTGTGAGTTGCTGGATGAGTTGGGCGGCACTTCGTCGTTGGGTGAAATCGACGGTGCGTTTTGCGACGGTCGCTTCAACGTCAATCTCGACGGTCGCAAGATGGTCGGCACCGCTCAGCGCTGGCGCCAGAGTCAGGGTGGTCAGCGTCCGGTGGGGTTGGTGCACGGGGCGATGCTGGTGGATGACGAACGTGAGTCGATGGTCGCGGCGGTCAACCGATTCAACGAGGCGTGTGGCCTGGAGCAGCGGGTGCGTGCCGCCAGCCACATCGCTCTGCACGAAAAATTCCCGGCGCCCCATGCACTGGCGCGTCTCGATGAACTCTTTCGTTTGATGCTGGCGCAGATCTACGCCAGCTGAGATTGAGAACTCAGCGAGTGCCGAAGACCACCATGGTCTTGCCTTTCACATCGACCAGGTTGCGTTCTTCAAGATCCTTGAGCACGCGACCGACCATCTCTCGCGAACACCCGACGATCCGGCCGATTTCCTGACGGGTCACCTTGATCTGCATGCCGTCCGGGTGAGTCATGGCGTCCGGTTGCTTGCACAGCTCCAGCAGGCAGCGAGCGACACGGCCGGTAACGTCGAAGAACGCCAGGTCGCCGACCTTGCGTGTGGTGTTGCGCAGACGTTGTGCGATTTGTCCGCTGAGTACGTAGAGAATGTCCGGATCCTGTTGCGACAATTCGCGGAACTTGGCGTAGCTGATTTCCGCGACTTCGCATTCAACCTTGGCCCGCACCCAGGCGCTGCGCTGCTGTTCCTGGCCGGCCTCTTCGAAAAGACCCAGCTCGCCGAAGAAGTCCCCGGCATTCAGGTACGCGATGATCATTTCGCGGCCGTCGTCGTCCTCGATCAGGATCGTGACCGAACCGCGGATGATGAAATACAGAGTGTCGGAGCGATCTCCGGCGCAGATGATGTTGCTCTTGGCCGGGTGACGGCGGCGCTGGCAATGCATCAGCAGCTTGTCGAGGTTCTTGATTTTGGGTGTGGGGGTAATACCAACCATGGTTGTATCCCGAAAAGACTGCACGGTTATATTTGGTTTTTATATGAGGCGCTGAGGCGGTCGCTACACAGTCTGGCGAAGGCGCCAGTGAATTGGCGCCAGCTTACCAGACACTTCGTCGAAATTTCGAGAAATCACCTACGTTAAAGGTGCATTCGTCCTAGGAACCTGCTCGCTGTCCGGGCAGGGCCCTGTGCTAAGCTGGCGACCCTTTTTTCTACAGTGGAGTCTTGGCGATGAAGGCACGCATCCAATGGGCTGGCGAAGCCATGTTCCTCGGCGAATCCGGCAGCGGTCATGTCGTGGTCATGGACGGTCCGCCGGACGCCGGTGGTCGTAACCTGGGTGTCCGCCCGATGGAAATGCTCCTGCTGGGTGTCGGTGGTTGCAGCAATTTCGACGTGGTCAGCATTTTGAAGAAGTCCCGTCAGGCCGTTGAAAGCTGCGAAGCCTTTCTGGATGCCGAACGCGCGACCGAAGATCCGAAAGTGTTCACCAAGATCCACATGCACTTCGTGGTCAAGGGGCGGGGTTTGAAAGAAGCCCAAGTCAAACGCGCCATCGAACTGTCTGCGGAGAAGTATTGCTCGGCCTCGATCATGCTCGGCGCGGCTGGCGTAGCGATCACCCACGACTACGAAATCGTTGAACTCGGCTGAGCCGACATTCAACTATCATAAAAGCAGTGCAGACTCTGGCGATCCCCCGCTGACGTCTGCATAATGCGCCACTTTTTTCAGGGCCGTGATCAGTCAATCGACGGGTCATCCGCCTGAACAGATAACCAAAATCGCCATCGCGAAGAGGTGTTAACCGTCCTACGCAGGTGCGTTGTTCGCACTTGACGGGCATGCTTGATCACGCGGCCGTGCCGCATACATAGAGAGTTTTTAACGGTGAAAAGCAAACTCAAGCTCCACGGGTTCAATAACCTGACAAAGACCTTGAGCTTCAACATCTATGACATCTGCTACGCGGAAACCCCGCAAGACCAGCAGGCTTACGTCGAGTACATCAATCAAGAGTACAACGCCGAACGCCTGACGCAGATCCTCACGGAAGTTGTCGAAATCATTGGTGCCAACATTCTGAACATTGCGAGTCAGAACTATGAGCCTCAGGGTGCCAGCGTCACGATTCTGATCTCGGAAGAGCCGGTGACCCCCACCGAAAGCCAGATCGAAGAGTCCCCGGGTCCGTTGCCTGAAATTATCCTGGCCCACCTCGACAAGAGCCACATCACGGTGCACACCTACCCGGAAATCCATCCGGACGCCGGTATCGCGACCTTTCGTGTGGACATCGATGTGTCGACCTGTGGTGTCATTTCACCGCTCAAAGCGCTCAACTTCCTCATTCACCAGTTCGATTCGGACATCGTGACCGTGGATTACCGTGTGCGCGGCTTCACCCGTGACGTTGAAGGCAACAAGCACTTCATCGACCACGAGATCAACTCGATCCAGAACTACCTTTCCGATGACACTCGCGACGCGTACCAGATGACCGACGTGAACGTGTACCAGGAAAACCTGTTCCACACCAAAATGCTGCTGAAGAACTTCGAACTGGACAACTACCTGTTCGGCGATGCAACCAGCAATCTGTCTTCCGAGCAACGCGCTCAGGTGACCGAGCGTGTGAAACACGAAATGCTGGAAATCTTCTACGCGCGCAATATGCCGAGCTAAGAAATCCGGGCACAAAAAAAGGCGACTGCTTTGCGGCAGTCGCCTTTTTTACGGGCGTATTTCAGATCCGGTAAGTGCTCTTGGTCATCACTTTGGCCAACAGGCTCATGCCGAACTTCACCGGCGCCGGGAAGCGGAAGCCGCCGGCCTCCAGTGCGCTTTCCGCGTGATGTTCTTCATCTATGCGCATCTGTTCCAGAATCGCCCGGGATTTTTCGTCCTCGGCCGGCAGTTGCTCCAGATGCTCGTTCAGATGCTTGCAGACTTGATGCTCGGTGGCGGCGACAAACCCGAGGCTGACCTTGTCGCTGATCAGCCCGGCGACTGCACCGATCCCGAACGACATGCCGTAGAACAGTGGGTTGAGCACGCTGGTGTGACTGCCCAACTGGTGAATGCGCTGTTCGCACCAGACCAGATGATCGATCTCTTCTTCAGCCGCATGCTCCATGGCCTCGCGCACCTGCGGCAGCTTGGCGGTCAGCGCCTGGCCCTGATACAGCGCCTGGGCACAGACTTCGCCGGTGTGGTTGATGCGCATCAGACCGGCGACGTGGCGGGTGTCTTCATCGCTCATCTGCACATCGGGCTGCACGATCGCTGGCGACGGACGGTACGGCTGGCCGCTGAAGGGCAGCAAGGTACGCATCGCGGCATCGGCTTGCAGCAGAAGACGATCAATGGGCGAGTAGTGACGTTGGGTAGTCATGCTGACCTCCGGGAAGAATCTCGGCGGCCAGTTTAACCGAATCGGCCGGGGAAGGTTTGCGCTGGGTCATGTGGGAGCGGGGCGCTCCCACCGATCTCTGGGTTCAATCAGCCCGGCGGCCAGTTCATCTGGCGTTGACCGAGAACGTGCATGTGAATGTGGTAGACCGTCTGCCCGCCCATTTCATTGCAGTTCATCACCACCCGGAAGCCTTCCTCGCAGCCCAGCTCCAGCGCCAGACGCTGGGCGGTGAACAGGATATGCCCGGCCAGTGCCTTGTCGTCTTCGGTCAGGTCATTGAGGGTGCGCACCGGTTTCTTCGGGATCACCAGAAAATGCACCGGTGCCTGTGGGGCGATATCGTGGAACGCCAGAACCTGGTCGTCCTCGTAAATGATCTTCGCCGGGATTTCCCGGTTGATGATTTTGGTGAACAGAGTATCCACAGCTGTTTTCTCCGTTGTTTGGGCTGGCCTGAGTGTACTCATAGGGTGATAAGGCCGCCCAGTGTTTTGCCGTAGGACTTTTCAGCGCGGGCAGTAAGCCTTGTTGACCATGCCGATAATCGTGCGATTGAGCCAGCGCGAACCGAGCCGTGGCAGAAAGGCGAACCAGCGGTTTCGGCGTCCGGGAATGATGATTGCGCGGTTTTTCTCCAGGGCGCGCACGGTATACAGCGCGACCTCCTCGGGGCTCATCAGCAATTTGCTGGCGTTGAGTTTGTCGTTGTTCAGTTGCGCGGTGCGAAAGAACGCGGTGCGGGTCGGGCCGGGGCAGAGCACCGACACTTTGACCGCACACTTCTTCAATTCCACCCGCAGTGCTTCCGAGAAGTGCAGAACATACGCCTTGCTGGCGTAGTAGGTGCTCATCCAGGGCCCGGGGTTGAAGGCCGCCACCGACGCGACATTGAGAATCTGCCCGCCGCCCTGCAACGCCATGCTGTTGCCGATGGCATGGCAGAGGCGGGTGAGGGCGAGGATGTTCACTTCGATCAGGTCCTGTTCGGTCATCCAGTCCTGGGCCAGAAACGGGCCGCAAGTACCGATGCCGGCGCAATTGACCAGCAGATCGATCTGCCGATCGCCTTCTTCCAGCTCCAGCAGGAAACCGGACAGGCGGAGCGGCTCACCGAGGTCGCAGGCGCGGAACAGCACCTCCACGCCGAAGCGTTGGGTCAGTTCAATCGCAATGCTTTCCAGCTGATCACGCTGGCGGGCCACCAGAATCAGGCTGCGGCCACGGCGCGCCAGGGCTTCGGCCATCGCCAGGCCGATGCCACTGGAGGCGCCGGTGATCAGAGCGTAACGGGTCATGCAAATCTCCATCGCAACAGCGCCGCGCCGTGGACTCAGGTGTCACGGCGGGGAGCGTTGTTCATTCTTTCGCAGAGTCTACAGGGGCGAGGGCGGCTTCGGCTGCATCGTCTGCCGAATTCGCGGCGGGTTCGACTTCGACCTCGATTTCATCGGTGGTCACCGAACCGCTCTCATAGCTGCTTTCAAGACTGCTTTCGTACTCTTCCTGGATGGCGGTAATCCCGCCCAGCATGCCGCCCATGAAAAACAGCCCGATAAACACGATCCACAAAGAGCACAGCACTTTGACTGCCGTACTGTTCGGCGGAGGGGGTGGACCGTAGCGATTGGCGCCGGTATTGCCCGGCACGACCATGATCACCAGCGGGAAGAAGCTGCCCACGAACGGAACAAGGGTCAGCAGCCAGAGCCATCCCGACCAGCCGATATCGTGCAAGCGCTGAATGCTGAACAGGATGCCGACGATCGCGAAGGCCAGAAACAGGAAGAAGGCGAGGAGGCCGCCTATGATCAGGCCGGTGGTCGAGTCGGCGCTCACCAGGCCCAGGCCGATCAGCGCGAATACGCTGACGATTGGCAGGGCGACCAGGCTCAACACCATCGACCATGCCAGATAACGCAAACGGCCGATCCGGCCTTCAACGCTGAGCGGCTTGAGAGGCGCGAATGCCGGCAGGCTTTCACCGACGGCGGCGCGAGGGGGAGCATAAGGCGAGTCAGGCTCCGCGACGGTGGCGCTTTGCTCGTGGACATCCGACAGATTCAGCTCGATGGGCGTTTCCGTTTCGATCCGGGCATCGATTCCGGTCTTGCCCAGCGCTTGCAGATAAGTCTGCGCATCGCTGTGGGACAGATCACGCTTGAGCGCGACGGTGCGGCCATTGAACAGACGCTCGATGGCGGCAACATCGCTTTTGAACAGATCGGCCAGGTTGAGCTTGGCCGTGGTGACATCGACGCCGGGCTGGAGCGCGCCGTCGAAAACGATCTTGTAACGGGGTTCGCTCATGGCCGAGGCATCCTTGTCGCGAGATAAATTGAGTCTAAGGCCAGTCAGACAGCGACTGGACGGGTTTCATTCAACGTGGCCAGCGTTTCGGCAATTGTGCTGCGTGCTCCAGGGCCTGGCGGTATTCGGCATCGAGACGCGCCACCAGTTGATCCACGCTTGGCAGATCGTCGATCTGGCCTACGCCCTGACCCGCCGACCACACGGTTTTCCAGGCCTTGGCTTCGTCGTTGATCGGCTTGAGCTTGTCGCCGAAATTCACTTCGCCCTTGCCTTGCAGGGCGGCCATGTCGAAACCGGCGGCCTCCAGGCTTTGGCGCATGAAACTGGCCGGTACACCGGACACGGCAGGAGTATGAATGATGTCGGCGGCTTTGGCAGTCAGCAGCATCTCCTTGTAAGCGTCAGGCGCATGACTTTCAGTGGTGCCGATAAATCGCGTGCCGAAGTAGGCCAGATCCGCGCCGAGCAGTTGTGCGGCGAGAATCTCATGCCCATGGTTCAAACATCCTGCAAGCAACAGGGTCTTGTCGAAGAACTCGCGGATTTCGGCGATCAGCGAAAACGGACTCCAGGTGCCGGCGTGTCCACCGGCACCGGCTGCGACGGCGATCAAGCCATCGACACCAGCCTCGGCGGCTTTCTCGGCATGGCGACGGGTCGTTACGTCATGGAAGACCAGGCCGCCGTAACTGTGCACGGCGTCTACCAGTTCCTTCACGGCACCGAGACTGGTGATGACGATGGGGACTTTGTGCTCGACGCAGATGTCCAGGTCAGCCTGCAGGCGCGGGTTGCTGTGGTGGACGATCAGGTTCACCGCGTACGGCGCCGGGTTCTCCAATGTCGCCAGCCCCGCTTCGATCTGCTCCAGCCAGGCCTTGAACCCGCTGCTTTCGCGTTGGTTCAGTGCCGGGAAGCTGCCAACCACGCCGTTGCGACAGCACGCCAGCACCAGTTCAGGATTGGAGATAAGGAACATCGGCGCCGCCACTACGGGCAGGCGCAGACGTTGTTCGAGCAGAGCGGGCAGCGACATCGGAAGTACCCCGGAAAGTTGTATTTGTTGAAGTTAGAACGGCTTGACCACGACCAGAATTACGATAGCCAGCAATATCAGAACCGGCACTTCATTGAACCAGCGATAAAAGACATGGCTGCGGGTGTTCTCGCCACGGGCGAAACGTTTTACCTGCGCGCCGCACATGTGGTGGTAACCGATCAACAGCACGACCAGGGTCAATTTGGCGTGGATCCAGCCACCGCTGCTGAAGATGCTCGGGTTCAGGTAGATCAGCCAGCCGCCGAAGATCAGCGCGGCGATCATCGCCGGGCCCATGATGCCGCGATAGAGTTTGCGCTCCATGATGCTGAAGCGTTCCTTGCTGATCGTGTCTTCACTTTGCGCGTGATAAACGAACAGTCGCGGAAGATAGAACAGCCCGGCAAACCAGCACACGATGCTGACGATATGTAGCGCTTTGATCCACAGATAGAGCATTTTTGGTTATTCCCTGATTCACGGTAGGCCGGATAGTAGAGGCTTGAGCGTCCGCACGTCACCTTGGCGGTTGTCGCAGGGGCGCGCGGCCCCTATTATCGACGGCTTTCCAGTGGGTTCGTTGAGGGCAGGTTTATGGTCAAGGTCGGTATCGTCGGCGGCACGGGTTACACCGGTGTCGAACTGCTGCGTCTGTTGGCACAGCATCCACAGGCAGAAGTGGTGGTCATCACTTCCCGATCCGAGGCCGGTCTGGCCGTGGCTGACATGTACCCGAACCTGCGCGGTCACTACGACGGTCTGGCATTCAGCGTGCCGGACATCAAGACCCTGGGCGCTTGCGACGTGGTGTTCTTCGCCACTCCCCACGGCGTTGCCCACGCACTGGCTGGCGAACTGCTGGCGGCCGGCACCAAGGTCATCGACCTGTCGGCTGATTTCCGTCTGCAGGACGCCGATGAATGGGCCAAGTGGTACGGCCAGCCGCACGGCGCGCCGGAGCTGCTGGACGAGGCGGTTTACGGCTTGCCGGAAGTCAATCGTGAGCAAATCAAGAAAGCACGCCTGATCGCGGTGCCGGGTTGCTATCCGACCGCGACGCAGCTGGGTTTCCTGCCGTTGCTTGAGGCGGGCATTGCCGATGCTTCGCACCTGATCGCCGACTGCAAATCCGGTGTCAGCGGTGCCGGTCGTGGCGCTGCCGTAGGCTCGCTGTACTCCGAGACGTCGGAAAGCATGAAGGCCTATGCGGTGAAAGGTCACCGTCATCTGCCGGAAATTCGTCAGGGGCTGCGTCGTGCGGCGGGCAAGGATGTCGGTCTGACTTTTGTGCCGCACCTGACGCCGATGATCCGTGGCATTCACTCCACGCTCTACGCGACTGTGGTGGACCGCTCGGTGGATCTGCAGGCGCTGTTCGAGAAACGTTATGCCAATGAGCCGTTCGTCGACGTGATGCCGGCTGGCAGCCATCCGGAAACCCGCAGCGTGCGTGGCGCCAACGTCTGCCGAATCGCGGTTCACCGTCCACAGGATGGTGATCTGGTGGTGGTGCTTTCTGTGATCGACAATCTGGTCAAGGGCGCGTCGGGTCAGGCGGTGCAGAACATGAACATCCTGTTCGGTCTGGATGAGCGTCTGGGCCTGTCCCACGCTGGCATGCTGCCGTAACGACCGATTTTGCTTGGTAAAAAGGCCCGTCTGACGGGCCTTTTTGCATTCTGGTGAGTGGATCAGCTTTATTGATATACCGTAACAATAGTTGACCGATTTTCTAGGACAAGCGGATAATGCGCGTCATCACGCATTATGGCGGCGTAACGCCGGGAGATAGTCAGCATGAGCGTCGAATCCTTCACCCCCACGGCTTTGCAATTCACTCAAGGTGCCGCGCACAAGGTGAAGAGCCTGGTCGATGAAGAGGGGAATGATCGCTTGAAGCTGCGCGTATTCGTTACGGGCGGCGGTTGTTCAGGGTTTCAGTACGGCTTCACCTTCGATGAGGATGTGGCCGAGGACGACACCATCGTCGAGCGCGAAGGCGTCAGTCTGGTGGTTGATCCGATGAGCTTCCAGTACCTGGCAGGTGCCGAGGTGGATTATCAGGAAGGTCTGGAAGGTTCGCGTTTCGTGATCAAGAACCCGAATGCCACCACCACTTGTGGTTGCGGCTCCTCGTTCTCGATCTGATCGCGTTTCACCGAACACAATAAAACGCCGCAGAGCCTCACGGTTCTGCGGCGTTTTGTTATCTGCAATTTGTCAGTTGGGGTAGATGGCGCCGAGTACACGCAGGCCTTTGGCGCCGGTGACGCTCGGGCGATTGGCGGCGATGCCTTCCAGACAGCAGTGAGCCAGCCAGGCGAAGGCCATGGCCTCGACCCAGTCCGGATCAACGCCATGAGTCGACGTGCTGGCGACCTTGGCGTTCGGCAGCAACCCGGCCAGTCGATTCATCAGTGTGGCGTTGTGAGCGCCACCGCCGCAGACCAGCAGTTCCCGAGTGTCGGACTGAGCGCTTTGCAGTGAGTCGACAATAGTCAGTGCGGTGAGCTCCAGCAGCGTCGCTTGCACGTTCTCCGCCGGGAACACTGGCAGGCGCGAAAGGTGTTGCTCCAGCCAGGGCAGGTTGAAGACTTCGCGGCCGGTGCTCTTCGGGCCTTGCGTCACGAAAAACGGATCGCTGAGCAGGGCTTTCAGCAGGGTGGGCTCAGCTTTGCCGCTGGCTGCCCATTGCCCGTTGCGGTCGTAGTTCTCGCCCCGGCGCTGATGAATCCAGGCATCCATCAGCACATTCCCCGGCCCACAGTCGAAACCGGCTACAGGCTTGTTCGGCTCGATCAGACTGAGATTGCTGAAACCGCCGACATTCAGGACCGCACGGTTGCCGGTACGCTCTTCGAACAACGCTTCATGAAAGGCCGGAACCAGCGGGGCCCCCTGGCCACCGGCGGCTACATCGCGGCTACGGAAGTCGCTGACGACGGTGATGCCGGTCAGTTCAGTGAGCAGGGCGGGGTTACCGATCTGTACGGTGAAACCGCGCGCCGGTTCATGGCGAATGGTCTGGCCGTGGCTGCCGATCGCGCGAATGGCTTCAGGCTTGAGCTGTTGCTGTTCGAGGAGGGTATGGATCCCTTGCGCGGCGAGCTTCACCCAATTCTGCTGGGCAATCGCCGAGCGGGCGATTTCGTCAGGGCCGCTGGCGCACAAGCCAAGCAGCTCGGCGCGCAGGGTGTCAGGCATAGGGATGTAGTGCGTGGCGACCAGATTGATCGCCGAGGACTGCTCGATCAGGGCGATGTCCAGCCCGTCGAGACTGGTGCCGGACATCACGCCGATATACAGAGCCATGGCTTAACGTTTGCTCGAAGCCAGCATGGTGGCTTTTTCCTGATCCATACGAGCCATCAGTGGCTGGCTCTGCGCCAGGAAGCGAGCGCGTTCGGATTTGGCGATCGGGTCGGCCATCGGCAGTTTCTGGCCCAATGGATCGACGTGAACGCCGTTGACCTGGAACTCATAGTGCAGGTGCGGTCCGGTGGACAGGCCGGTGGTGCCGATGTAACCGATCACCTGGCCCTGTTTGACGGTGCCGCCGGTCTTCACGCCCTTGGCGAAGCCCTGCATATGGCCGTACAGCGTGCGGTAAGTGTTGCCGTGCTGGATGATCACGGTGTTGCCGTAACCGCCCCGACGGCCGGCCAACAGCACTTTGCCGTCGCCGGCAGCCTTGATCGGCGTACCGCGTGGGGCGGCGTAATCGACGCCTTTGTGGGCGCGGATCTTGTTGAGGATCGGGTGTTTGCGGCCCATGGAAAATTTAGAGCTGATGCGGGCGAAGTCCACCGGTGTACGGATGAACGCCTTGCGCATGCTGTTGCCATCTGCGGTGTAGTAGCTGCTGTTGCCCTGCTTGTTGGTGTAACGCACGGCAGTGTAAGTCTTGCCGCGGTTGGTGAAGCGGGCGGACAGGATCGGACCGTTGCCAACGGCTTTGCCGTTGACCACTTTCTGTTCATAGATCACATCGAACTCGTCACCCTGGCGGATATCCTGGGCGAAGTCGACGTCGTAGCCAAAGACACTGGCCATGTCCATGGTCAGGCTGTGGGACAGGCCTGCGCGGGCGGCGGACTGCGACAGCGAGCTGTTGATCACACCGTGTACATAAGCGGTGCGAACAGTCGGTTTGGCGGTAACGCGGTTGAACACATAACCCTTGTCATTCTTGGTCAGGGTGATGGTTTCAACGTCGCTGATCTTGCTGTGCAGGTTGGTCAGCTGACCTTGTGGATTCAATTCGAATTCGAGTTTCTGGCCGTGTTTGAGCTGACTGAACTGCTTGGCTTGTTTATCACTGGCCAGCACTTCATGGACGGCCGCGGCCGGGAGGCCGACTTTCTCGAACAGTGTAGAAAGCGTATCGCCCTTGGAGACGATCACTTCCCTGTGATTTGGGGCCTTCTTTTCTTCAGCTACCGGTGTCGGCGCTGGTGCAGACTGAGCGGTTTCCTGCGTCTCTTCGGCGCTGTTTTCGATCTGCGCGAAAGGGGAGGCTACGGACTCATTTGTGGCTTGAGCTGCGTCGGCAGCGTCTTGATCTTGTGTCAGTTGTTCAGCAGGACTTTCCAGTTCAAGGCTCAGCGTTGTCTTTTTGGCTTCAACATCACTGGATGGAAACACCAGGAGCGCCAGGCTGAGAAGGGCGGCGATACCACTTGCGGCGAGCAGGTGGGTCTTCGGGTAAAGCGGTGGCGCTTTAGACGGTTCAGTGGTCATAAGTAATTTGACTTTGAAAAAGATGAATTGGAAAAGATGAATGACATGATGAAGATGAAATAACTGTATAAAATATAACCAAATCATCTCTGAAGCAAGTCTGCGGACGCCCTGTCCGTGGATTGGTGTCCGTGTGCCGGGCAAAACTTGTATTTGGTGCGCGATCTTGTATGGTTGGTTCCCTTTGAATCTGAGCCTTGCGGGTCTGTTATGAAGTCGGTTGAAGAGCAGCTAGCGCTGATTAAACGTGGTGCGGAAGAACTGTTGGTCGAGTCCGAGCTGATCGAAAAGCTCAAGCGTGGCCAGCCGCTGCGAATCAAGGCCGGCTTCGATCCAACTGCGCCGGACCTGCACCTTGGTCACACTGTGCTTATTAATAAGCTGCGCCAGTTCCAGGAGTTGGGGCATCAGGTGATCTTCCTTATTGGTGATTTCACCGGAATGATCGGTGATCCGAGCGGCAAGAGCGCCACTCGTCCTCCATTGACCCGTGAGCAGGTTCTGGAAAACGCCGAGACCTACAAGACTCAGGTGTTCAAGATTCTTGATCCGGCGAAAACCGAAGTCGCGTTCAACTCTACCTGGATGGATCAGATGGGGCCGGCGGACTTTATTCGTCTGACTTCGCAGTACACCGTTGCTCGTATGCTCGAGCGTGATGACTTCGACAAGCGCTACACCACCAATCAGCCGATTGCCATTCACGAATTCCTCTATCCGCTGGTGCAGGGTTATGACTCGGTTGCTTTGCGCGCTGACGTTGAGCTGGGTGGCACCGATCAGAAGTTCAACCTGCTGATGGGGCGTGAGCTGCAGCGAGGTTATGGCCAGGAAGCGCAGTGCATCCTGACGATGCCGTTGCTTGAAGGTCTGGATGGCGTGAAGAAGATGTCCAAGTCGCTGGGCAACTACGTTGGTATCCAGGAAGCGCCGGGTGTCATGTACAGTAAGCTGGTCTCGATTCCTGATGCGTTGATGTGGCGCTACTTCGAGTTGCTCAGCTTCCGTTCGATGGATGAGATCAATGCTTTCCGTGCTGATGTTGAAACGGGTGCCAACCCGCGTGATATCAAGATCAAGCTGGCCGAAGAGATTGTTGCGCGCTTCCATGGTGAAGAGGCTGCGGCCAATGCTCACCGTGGTGCGGGTAACCGTATGAAGGATGGTGAGTTGCCGGATGATCTCCCAGAGGTCGAACTGACTGCTGCCGAGGATATGCCGATTGCTGCTGTCCTTAATAAGGCAGGACTGGTGAAGAACTCTGCGGCTGCTCGTGATCTGTTGGCTTCCGGTGGTGTGCGTGTAGATGGTGAGGTGGTTGATCGTTCCTTTATATATGTACTGGGCGCAACCCACGTTTGCCAGGCGGGCAAGAAGGCTTTTGCACGGATTACGCTTAAATCTGAGTAAAGTTGAAATAAGGGGTTGACGGCGAATTCCAGAGGTCTATAATTCGCCCCACTTCCGGCGCAGTCGAAACGGAAAACTCCTTGAGATTCAATGAGTTAAGTAGGTTTCGAGAGCGGGTCGCTTCAGTTTATCGAGGCCTGGAAAGAGTTGGAAATGCCGGTTTCTGGTGCTTTCAACGGTTCGATCTTCTCGGTCGAAAGCGGAGAAAAAGAGGTGTTGACAGCAGCGTGTAACGCTGTAGAATTCGCCTCCCGCTAACGAGAGAT
>Ga0068844_102281_pt1 | contig 17617 bp, 11 predicted proteins | sample Hof3ISUMetaT_22_FD_73616 | JGI IMG/M metagenome (GOLD analysis project Ga0068844, IMG submission 73616) | Enriched soil aggregate microbial communities from Iowa State university to study microbial drivers of carbon cycling -... | ecosystem: Environmental > Terrestrial > Soil > Agricultural land...
GTTTTTCGGCCATCTCGAAGTCGATCTTGCGCTCGTCGAGATCGACGCGCATGACCCGCACTTCAACGGTATCGCCCAGGCGGAAACTGCGGCCGGTACGCTCACCGGCCAGGCGGTGGTGCACAGGATCGAAGTGGTAGTAATCGCCCGGCAGCGCGGTGACATGCACCAGGCCTTCGACATAGATGTCGGTCAACTCGACGAACAGACCAAAGCCGGTGACAGCGGTGATCACACCCGGGAACGACTCGCCCACGCGATCCTTCATGTACTCGCACTTGAGCCAGTTCACGACATCGCGGGTCGCTTCGTCGGCACGGCGCTCGCTCATCGAGCACTGCTCGCCGAGCTGCTCCAGGGCCGCCTCATCGTACGGATAGATACGCGCCTTCGGAATGGTCATCGCACCGGCACGGCGGACGTGCGGGGTGTCCTGCTTCGAATGGATCACGCTGCGGATCGCCCGATGCGTGAGCAAATCCGGGTAGCGACGGATTGGCGAAGTGAAGTGGGTGTACGCCTCGTAATTCAGGCCGAAGTGGCCATGGTTATCGGCGCTGTACACCGCCTGGCTCAACGAACGCAGCATGACGGTCTGGATCAGGTGGAAATCCGGACGATCCTTGATGCCGGCCAGCAGTGCCTGGTAATCCTTGGGCGACGGGCCATCCTTGCCTTTGTGCAGGGACAGGCCGAGTTCGCCGAGGAACGCGCGCAGCTTTTCCAGGCGCTCCGGCGGCGGGCCGTCGTGAACGCGGTACAACGCAGGAATTTCGTGCTTTTTCAGGAATTCAGCGGTGGCCACGTTGGCCGCCAGCATGCATTCCTCGATCAGCTTGTGCGCGTCGTTGCGGATGGTCGGACGGATTTCCGCGATCTTGCGCTCGGAGCCGAAGATGATCCGGGTTTCCTGGGTTTCAAAATCGATCGCGCCACGTACGTGACGGGCCGCCAGCAACACCTTGTACAGCGAATACAGCTGCTTGAGGTGCGGCACCACGTCGGTGTATTCGCCACGCAGCTTGCGCGCCTCGGTGGCTTTCGGCGTTTCCAGCATCGCACTGACCTTGTTGTAGGTCAGGCGGGCGTGGGAGTGGATCACCGCTTCGTAGAAGCAGTAGTCGGTCATCTCGCCGGATTTGGAAATGGTCATCTCGCAAACCATGGCCAGGCGGTCGACCTGAGGGTTCAGCGAGCACAAGCCGTTGGACAGCTGTTCAGGCAGCATCGGGATCACGCGCTCGGGGAAGTACACCGAGTTGCCGCGAACCTGCGCCTCGGCATCCAGCGCCGAGCCGAGCTTGACGTAACTGGAAACGTCGGCAATTGCCACGTACAACTTCCAGCCACCGGAGAACAGGCGCAGCTTGCCCGGGCGGGCTTCGCAATAGACCGCGTCATCGAAGTCACGCGCATCTTCACCGTCGATGGTGACGAACGGCAGATGACGCAGGTCGATCCGTTTCTCTTTGTCCTTCTCTTCGACTTCCGGCTTGAGCTTGGCGGCTTCCTTGAGCACGGCATCGGGCCAGACGTGAGGAATGTCATAGGTACGCAGGGCAACATCGATCTCCATGCCCGGCGCCATGTAGTTACCCACGACTTCAACCACATCGCCTTGCGGCTGGAAGCGTGGCGTCGGCCAGTGAGTGATCTTCACTTCGACGAACTGACCGATCTGCGCATTGGCGTTACGACCCGGCGTCACCAGCACTTCCTGCTGGATCTTGGGGTTATCCGCGACGACGAAACCGATACCGCCTTCTTCGAAGTAGCGGCCGACGATGGTCTCGTGAGCACGGGACACCACTTCGACGATCATGCCTTCGCGTCGCCCGCGACGATCCAGCCCGGAAACACGCGCCAGTGCACGGTCACCGTCGAACACCAGGCGCATTTGCGCCGGGCTCATGAACAGGTCGTCACTGCCGTCGTCCGGCACCAGGAAACCGAAGCCGTCGCGGTGACCGCTGATGCGGCCAAGGATCAGGTCGAGCTTGTCCACCGGTGCATAAGTGCCACGGCGTGTGTAGATGAGCTGAGCATCGCGCTCCATGGCGCGCAGGCGGCGGCGCAGGGCTTCGATCTGGTCTTCCGTGGTCAGACCAAACTCTTCGACCAACTGCTCGCGGTTGGCAGGCGAACCTCGATCAGCAAGATGCTGAAGGATCAGTTCGCGGCTAGGGATGGGGTTTTCATATTTTTCCGCTTCACGAGCGGCCTCGGGATCGAGGGACTGCCAATCGGCCATTAGAGAGTTTTCACCTTGTCTATATGCGGGTTAGTTTGGCATAGGCGTAATGAAACGGGAAATTTCAGGCTAAGACGCCTCATCTAAAGCCCTTTATCGACACCAGGAGGTTGATTTAAAGACCGCTGGTGAAATTTTTCAGGTTTTTTTGGTGTCGGGGGTTTACAGTTAAAAAGACGCTCCGTATAGTGCGCGCCATCGACGACGGACAACGTTGCCGATACTGCCCAGATGGTGAAATTGGTAGACACGCCAGCTTCAGGTGCTGGTGACCGCAAGGTCGTGGAAGTTCGAGTCTTCTTCTGGGCACCAATTTCGAGCTTGAGATTAGTTCAATTTCAAGGCTCACACAAAACCCGCGAAAGCGGGTTTTTGCATTTCTGGGGATCTGATTTATTAATTTCAAATCAGGGGTTTACAGATCAATTTGCGCTCCGTATAGTGCGCCACATCAACAGCGGCAACGCTCGCGATGAATGCCCAGATGGTGAAATTGGTAGACACGCCAGCTTCAGGTGCTGGTGACCGCAAGGTCGTGGAAGTTCGAGTCTTCTTCTGGGCACCAATTCAAATTCAAGGTTACGGCCTTGAATTTCACAGAAACCCGCGAAAGCGGGTTTTTGCGTTTCCGGCTTTCAAAAAAACACACAGCAGGCACGAGCTTGCCCGCGAATGATTTTCAGGCTGCGCGCTTTTCCAGACAGCCCCCGCTTTCGCTCACATTCATCGCAAGCAAGCTCGCCCCCACAGTATTTACCAGCCGCGCAAGACGCACTTGAGAAACAATATCGTTTATCATTGTTGCAAGTTTTTGCAATGCGACAGTGAGGAACCCTGCGAATGATGTTTCGAAATACCCTGCGCCGCGGCCTGACCACCACCCTGCTCGGCCTGGCACTCGCCACTCCCCTCACCCAGGCTGCCGATCCAGTTTCCCTGACGCTCTATAACGGCCAACACAAGGAAGTCGGCGATGCGGTCGCCAAAGCCTTCGAAGCCAAGACAGGCATTCACGTCAATGTACGCAAAGGCAGCAGCAACCAGCTCGCCAGCCAGGTCGTCGAGGAAGGCGATCGCTCCCCCGCCGACGTGATCTACACCGAAGAGTCGCCACCCCTGAACAAGCTCGGTGAACAAGGCCTGCTGGCCAAGGCCGATGACGCCACGCTGGCGGTGTTGCCCAAGGACTATGTCGCCGCTAACGGCACCTGGATTGGCGTCACCGCCCGGGTGCGCGTGGTCGCATTCAACCCGAAACTGATCGACGAAAAAGACTTGCCGACATCGGTGATGGAATTCTCCGACCCAAAATGGCAGGGCAAGGTCGGCTTCGTACCTACCAGCGGCGCATTCCAGGAACAAGCCGTGGCGATCATCAAGGTGCACGGCATGGAGGCTGCCGAAGAATGGCTGACCGGCCTGCGCGCCTTCGGCAAGACCTACAGCAACAACATGGTGGCCCTCAAGGCCGTGGAAAATGGCGAAGTGGCAACGGTGCTGGTGAACAACTACTACTGGTTTGCCCTGCAGCGCGAAAAGGGCCAGCTCGATTCGAAACTGCATTACTTCACCGGCGGCGACGTCGGCGGGTTGATCACCGTGTCCAGCGCCGCCGTGCTGAAATCCAGCAAGCATCCAAAAGAAGCCCAGCAATTGCTCGCCTACATGGCCAGCGAAGAAGGCCAGCGCGTGATCACCCAGACCACCGCCGAATACCCACTGCACAAAGGCATGCAATCGGATCGCGGCCTCAAGCCTTTCAGCGAGCTGCAAGCGCCGCACGTCACGCCCGCCGACCTCGGCAACGCCGAAGAAGCCCTGGAGCTGGAACGCGAGGTTGGCCTGAACTGATGAGCGCATCGCTATCCGCTTGCGCCGCGCAAGGTCGATACGTGCCAAGGCGCAAGCGGCCTTCCGTCTGGCTGGTACTGCCGGTGCTATTGCTGGTCGTGCTCAGCTTGCTGCCCCTGGCTTACGTCGGCCTGAAGGCCTGGCAAGCGGGCTGGGCAGAAGCCTTGCACTTGCTGTGGCGGCCTTATGTGTTCGGCCTGTTGCGCAATACCCTGGCACTGATGATCGGCGTCACGCTGGCCTGCGGCGTGATTGGCCTGTCGCTGGCATGGCTGCTGGAACGCAGCAACCTGCCGGGGCGGCGCCTGTGGGGCGTGATCCTGTGCTTGCCGTTCGCCGTACCGGCGTTTGTCAGCAGTTTCACCTGGGTATCGCTGAGCGCACATTTCGAAGGGCTCGGCGGGGCGATTCTGGTGATGAGCCTGTCCAAATACCCGCTGATCTTTCTGCCCGTGGCGGCCACCTTGCGCAATCTCGACCCCTCGCTGGAAGAGTCCGCCCGCACCCTGGGGCAGAATCGCTGGGGCGTGTTTTTCCGTGTCACCCTGCCCCTGCTCTGGCCTTCGCTGCTGGCGGGGTCGCTGCTGATCGCCTTGCACATGCTGGTGGAATTCGGTGCGTTGTCGATCATTGGCCTGCAGACCTTCACCACCGCGATCTATCAACAGTTCGAACTTGAGTTCAGCAACGCCAACGCCGCGATGCTCTCGGCGGTGTTGCTGGCCCTGTGCTTGATGCTGCTGTGGCTGGAACTGCGAGTTCGCGGCAAAGGCCGGCACGTACGCACAGGCCAGGGCGCGGCGCGACAGGCAGAACAGGTCCGATTGGGCCCCTGGATGATGGCTGGGCAGCTTTATTGCCTGCTGCTGGCGATCATCGGCAGCGGCATTCCGCTGGGGATGCTGGCGTACTGGCTGGCCGTGGGCTCATCGGCCGCGTTCCCGATGGCCGCGATCAGCGAGGCACTGCTGTCCTCCCTGGCCCTGTCCTTGGGCGGCGCGGCGCTTTGCCTGGTGCTGGCGTTGCCGGTGGGGTTGCTGGTGGTGCGCTATAAAGGGCCCCTGGCAATCTGGGCCGAGCGCTTGCCGTATCTGCTGCATGCGCTGCCAGGCCTGGTGATTGCGCTAACCCTGGTGTACTTCGCGCTGCACTATATGCCGCTGCTGTACCAGACTTCGACGCTGTTGCTGATTGCTTATGCGCTGCTGTTCCTGCCGCTGGCCCAGGCGCCGATTCGCACGGCGTTGAACAAGGCTGCGCCGCAACTGGAAGAGGCCGCGCGCACCCTGGGTGCAACGTCGTTCAGTGCGTTTTGCCGGATAACGCTGCCGATCATTTTCCCGGCGCTGGGGGCGGCGTTTGCATTGGTGTTTCTGGATGCGATGAAGGAATTGACGGCGACCTTGCTGTTGAGCCCGACCGGGCTCAACACGCTGGCCACCGAGGTGTGGGCACACACCGCGAATGTGGAGTTTGCGGCGGCGGCACCTTATGCGGCGTTGTTGATATTGGTGTCGGGGTTGCCCGTTTACCTGCTAACGACCCGGATGTATCTGAGCCGCTGAGATCGCTTTCGCGAGCAGGCTCGCTCCCACAGGGTTCGGTAGATCACCTGTGGGAGCGAGCCTGCTCGCGAAGAGGCCAGGCCAGGCAAAGCATCAAGCCCTGAACTGCCCCAAGCTGGCCTTGAGCTGCGCCGCCAGGCCATCGAGCACCTTGCCGCTGGCCGTGGTCTCCACCACCGCCTGGGCCGCCTTCTCGGCCTGCACATGAATGGTCTCGACCCGACCACGCACTGCCTGGGCTCCCCGGGCCTGATGCTCGGCGGCCTGGGTCGCCAGACCGATTGCCGTGTGCACCTGTTCGACCGAAGCCTGCACCGATTGCTGCAACCGTGCGCTGTCACGCAGGACCAACAGGCCTTCGCTGGCCTGACGCCCGGCCTGCGCGATTGCCGCTACGGCTTCGCGGGCGCCTTGCTGCAACGCCACGATATGCGCCTGAATATCGCCCGTGGAGCTTTGCGTCTTGCTCGCCAACGCGCGCACTTCGTCCGCCACCACCGCAAAGCCGCGCCCGGTTTCGCCAGCGCGCGCCGCCTCAATGGCCGCGTTCAGCGCCAGCAGGTTAGTCTGCTCGGCAATCCCGTGAATCACCGTCAGTACCACCTCGATCTGCTCACTCTGCTGGGCCAGGCGCTCGATCACTTGCGCCCCGGTATCGACCTGGCCAGCCAGGGCCTCAATCAGATTGCCGACCTTTGCCGAGGTCCGGGTGTTTTCATCGGTGGCCTGACGAATATCCACCACCTGCTTCAACGCCGCCTGCATGGCCTGGCTTTCAGACTGCGCTTCATCGGCCATTTGCGACAAGGCCCGCAGACTTTCGGCCACTTCGTCGCGCTGCATGCCTGCCGCCGCGTCGGCCCCCGCGTTACGCAAGGTCATGGCACCAATTTCCACTCCGGTACGCTGAGCGACATCACCCGCTTCGCGCACGATCGGTTGCAACTTGTCGACAAAGCGATTGACCGCCGACGCCATATCGCCGATCTCGTCCTTGCTGCTGATCTGCACGCGCTTGGTCAGATCCCCCTCGCCCGCCGCCAGGTCATCCATGGCGACAATCAACATCTTCAAGCGGTTGACCACCCGACGCCCGAGTACGACCGCCAGCAACAGCAGGACACCAAAGCCCACCACAGCCAGACTCACACCAATGCGCCAGCGCAGGGTTGCCGCGGCTTCCTGCACGGTACCGGTGGTATTGGCTTTCATTTCAGCAGCCGTGGACTGAGCTGACTGCAAGCGTGCGCGCATGGCTGCCGCGCTGTCGGCCGCCGCGCCCTTGAGGCTATCGCCCACCAGTTGGTCGCCACTGGCGATCAATGCCGAGAAGCGTTTGTCCAGGGCGGCCAGGTCGGCCTCCACCGAAGCCGTGGAGACGCCCATCAAGACCTTGCCGATTTCCACGCCATTAGGGTTGATCGAGGCTTCGATGTAGAAGACCGAAGGATCGCTCTTTGCCGCATCCAGCACCTTGTCCAGCGCGCGGTCGCCCTGGCCCTTTTCCAGCAGGGCCTTGTTGATCGGGTTTTCCCGGTTGAGGTAGCGCGTCAGATGCTGGCCCGTGGCGTCGTCATACACCACGAACAGGACATTGGGATTGCGCTGGGCCCGGCGGGCGAATTCGGACAAGGTCGGGATGTCGTTGTCCCACATGGCGCGAGGAGCCACCGAAGCCAGGAGCTGCGCCATATCGCTGGCGGAATCCTTCAGGTCTTTTTCCAGGGTCGAACGCAATTGTGCCTGCTCATCCTTGAGTCGCGAGGACAAGCCAGCCGTGAGACGTTGGCGTGTACTGGCGGACAGGCTGTCGAGGCTTGACGTGACTTCGCGTCCCGCCTGCTCCAGTTCGCCGGAAAGTTTTTGACTGTCAGCCCCCAGGCGCTGAGCAAGATCGGCTTCCAGCGCCGTCACGGTGCTCCGGGTCAGCGCGACCGCCACCAGCACCTGCACCAAAAGGGCGATACCAAGGGTAACGAATACGGGCCGCAACAAACGGCTTTGTAACAATGAGAGAACGGCCGACACTTGATATCCCTCTGCATAGGTGCCATTAAATTGATGGCACGCCCGAAATTGACGCTTCAGGCAAAGCTGATAGCAAAGGTCATGCCGTCCGGCAGACATAAACGACAAAGGCCCCAATTGAGGGGCCTTTGTGTTTTACATCAACAGCTTATCAAGCGAACGGATGGCGCAGGACGATGGTTTCGTTGCGGTCCGGGCCCGTCGAAATAATGTCGATCGGCGCGCCGACCAACTCTTCGATGCGCTTGATGTAATTGCGCGCCGCTTGCGGCAGCTCTTCCAGGGTCTTGGCACCCAGGGTCGATTCGCTCCAGCCCGGCATTTCTTCGTACACCGGCTCCAGGCCGATGTAGCTGTCGGCGTCGGTCGGGGCGTCGATCACGGCACCGTCCTGGTTCTTGTAGCCAACACAGATGTTGATGGTTTCCAGGCCGTCCAGAACGTCCAGCTTGGTCAGGCACAGGCCCGAGATGCTGTTCACGTCGATGGCGCGACGCAGGATGACGGCATCGAACCAGCCGCAGCGACGGGCACGGCCGGTGGTAGCACCGAACTCGTGGCCACGCTTGGCCAGGAATGCGCCAACGTCGTCGAACAGCTCAGTCGGGAACGGGCCCGAACCCACGCGAGTGGTGTAAGCCTTGGTGATGCCCAGGATGTAGTCGAGGAACATCGGGCCAACACCCGAACCGGTAGCGATGCCGCCGGCGGTGGTGTTGGAGCTGGTGACGTACGGGTAGGTACCGTGGTCGATGTCCAGCAGGGAGCCCTGGGCGCCCTCGAACATGATGTCCTTGCCGGCGCGACGCAACTCGTGCAGCTCGGCAGTGACGTCCAGCATCATCGGCTTGAGCAGCTCGGCATATTCCATGCACTCGTCCAGGGTCTTCTGGAAGTCGATGGCCGGCTCTTTGTAGTAATTGACCAGTACGAAGTTGTGGTAGTCCAGCAACTCGCCCAGCTTGGCTGCAAAGCGCTCACGGTGGAACAGGTCACCGATACGCAGGCCACGACGCGCCACCTTGTCTTCGTAGGCCGGGCCGATGCCGCGACCGGTCGTACCGATCTTCAGCTCGCCACGGGCCTTTTCACGGGCCTGGTCCAGCGCAACGTGGTAGGACAGGATCAGCGGGCAGGACGGGCTGATGCGCAGGCGTTCACGCACCGGTACGCCTTTCTCTTCCAGCTTGTTGATTTCCCGCAGCAGGGCGTCGGGTGCAACCACCACGCCGTTGCCGATCAGGCACTGCACGCCTTCGCGCAATACGCCCGACGGGATCAGGTGCAAGACGGTTTTCTCACCGTCGATCACCAGGGTGTGACCAGCGTTGTGGCCACCCTGGTAGCGCACTACGGCGGCAGCATGTTCGGTCAGCAGATCAACGATCTTGCCTTTGCCCTCATCACCCCACTGGGTGCCCAGGACTACGACATTCTTACCCATAACACTTGTCCTCATTCGCGCAAACTTGGTGCCGGCGGCAGCCGGCAGGAAAACTCAAGAAGCCAGTGGCGATACTTGCCAAAGCCCGTTCTGCTGAATCAATTGCCGGTCGCAGTCCGCTTCACGGGCGGCGGCCAATGGCTGTCCAGGCAAGGCCTGGACGACACGCTGACCCTCACTGCGCAACTGGCAAACCTGCTGCCAGAGTGCCGCATCCGTACTGTCAGGCATCCAGATACCGCCAGACGGTAACTCGATCTCAGCACGCCCCAGGGTCACCAGGGTTTTCAAATCGGTAGAGAAGCCGGTTGCCGGACGGGCGCGACCGAAATCGGCGCCGATGTCGTCGTAACGACCGCCCTGGGCAATGGATTGGCCTACACCCGGTACGAACACCGCGAACACTACACCGGTGTGGTAGTGGTAACCACGCAGTTCACCCAGGTCGAAATACAGCGGCAGCTCCGGGAAACGCACGGACAAACGGTCGGCAATTGCCAGCAAGTCATCCAGTGCAGCCAATACCGGGGCCGGGGCCTTGGCCAGACGCTCACGCGCAGCGGCCAGCACTTCACGGCCACCGCACAGGTCAACCAGGGCGCGCAGCATGCCCGACAGATCGGCGGGCAAGCCTTCGGTCAAGGTAATGACCTCGTCGATGGCCTTACGTTGCAATGCATCGAACAACTGTTGCTCAACCTCACCGGACAAACCGGCGGCGCGGGCCAGGCCGCGGTAGATTCCTACATGCCCCAGGTCCATGTGCACATCCGGCACATCGGCCAGTTGCAGCATGGCGAGCATCAGGCTGATGACTTCCACGTCGCTGCTCGGGCTGGCATCGCCATACAACTCGGCGCCCAGCTGGATCGGGCTGCGCGAAGACGACAAGGCACGTGGCTGGGCATGCAGCACGCTGCCGGCATAGCACAGGCGGTTGGGACCTTCGCGGCGCAGGGTATGCGCATCGATGCGCGCCACCTGCGGCGTGATGTCGGCACGGAAACCCATCTGCCGGCCCGATTGCGGGTCGATGACCTTGAAGGTACGCAGATCCAGGTCCTGGCCCGCGCCGGTCAGCAGGGACTCCAGGTACTCGATATGGGGAGTCACGACAAATTCGTAACCCCAGCTCTGGAACAGATCCAACACCTGGCGACGCGCAACTTCAATTCGCGCCGCTTCCGGTGGCAGTACTTCTTCGATGCCATCTGGCAGTAGCCAGCGGTCTACCGTTGCCATTACGCCTTCCCCTGTATCCGGGCGGTCAGCCTGTGGCCGAGCCTTGAGTGAAGCAGAAAATGATCGGCCCATGTTCATAAATCAGGCGCAGGAGCAACGAAGCGAAACGCCTGCTACCGGCTTCGCCAATCACTTTCCTCGAAAAACCTCTCGAGCATTCAGCTCGGGCGCCTGCACAAACAGCGTTCAAACATGCAGACGCAAAAAAGCCGGGAATTTCCCGGCTGCCGCATCATACACACGTTTTCCCAAAGGATCACCCCGCCAGAGGTATTAGCCGCCCGGCGGGATGAATCAGGTCAACGCTGTATCAAGGCTTGGCTTTTTCCAGGTAATGGAAGAAGTCACTGCTTGGGTCCAGGACCATGACGTCGGATTTGTTCGCGAAGCTTTCACGGTAGGCGCGCAGGCTACGGTAGAACGCGTAGAACTCCTGATCCTGACCGTAGGCCTTGGAGTAGATCGAAGCGGCCTGGGCGTCACCGTCACCGCGAATCTCTTCGGATTCACGATAGGCTTCGGCCAGCAGTACGCGACGTTGACGGTCGGCGTCGGCACGGATGCCTTCCGCCAGTTCGTTACCCTTGGCGCGGTGCTCGCGAGCTTCACGCTCACGCTCGGTGCTCATACGTTCGAACACGCTGCGGTTCACTTCCTTGGGCAGGTCGATGGTCTTGACGCGAACGTCGACCACTTCAATGCCCAGTTCCTTTTCAGCCATCTTGTTCAGCGAAGCGGTGATGTCAGCCATCAGCGCATCACGTTCGCCCGAGACCACTTCGTGCAGGGTGCGCTTACCGAACTGGTCACGCAGGCCCGATTCGAGACGACGGGAAAGACGCTCGTCGGCAATCTGCTTCAGACCGGAAGTCGCGGTGTAGAAACGCTCGGCGTCCTTCACTCGCCACTTGGCGTAGGCGTCGACCATCACGGCTTTCTTTTCCAGTGTCAGGAAGCGTTGCGTCGGTGCATCCAGCGTCATCAGGCGTGCGTCGAATTTACGCACCTGGTTAACGTAAGGCACTTTCACATGCAGGCCTGGCTGAACATCGGTCTGAACCACGCGACCGAACTGCAGCAACACCGCACGCTCGGTCTGAGCCACGATGTAGAAGCAGTTCCAGGCAGCGATCGCCACGACGACGCCGACAATAAGGGCGATCAGCGATTTATTGCTCATCAGCGACTCTCCCTGGTACGTGCTTGCTGTTGCTGCAGATCAGCTGCCGCACGCGCATTCGCTTCATTGCTGGTGGCGGCTGCGCCGGTCACCGGGGTGCTGGTGCCGCGACCACTTTCGACCATCTTGTCCAGAGGCAGGTACAGCAGGTTGCTCTGGCCATTCTTGTTGCCGGTCACGAGAACCTTGCTGGTGTTGCTGAAGACTTCCTGCATGGTGTCCAGGTACAGACGCTGGCGGGTGACTTCAGGTGCCTTGCGGTACTCGGCGACCAGCTTGGTGAAGCGATCGGCCTCACCCTTGGCGCGCGAGACGGTTTCGTCACGGTAGCCGTTGGCATCTTCAAGGATGCGCTGGGCCTGGCCACGGGCTTCCGGCACGACGCCGTTGGCATAGGTTTCAGCCTGGTTGCGCGAACGCTGCTCGTCTTCACGGGCGCGGATCACGTCATCGAAGGCTTCCTGCACTTCACGCGGTGCCGCTGCGCTCTGTACGTTGACCTGGGTAACGGTGATACCGGTGCGATAGGTATCCATGAAGCGCTGCAAACGCTCCTTGATTTCGCTGGCCATCAATTCACGACCTTCGGTCAGCACCTGGTCCATGGCAGTGGAACCCACCACATGGCGCAGGGCGCTGTCGGTCGCATGCTGCAGGCTGATTTCCGGCTGATCGACGCTCAGCACGAAGTCCTGCAGGTTGCTGATCTTGTACTGCACGGTCAGCGGCACTTCGACGATGTTTTCGTCTTCAGTCAGCATTTGACCCTGCTTGGTGTACGCCCGCTCACGCGTGACGTTTTCCATGTACTTCTTGTCGATCGGCGGGAAGTAGATATTCAGGCCAGGGCCGACGGTTTCGTAGTACTTGCCGAAGCGCAGCACCACGGCTTGCTCCTGCTCGTCGACGACGTAGACCGCGCTGTACAGCCAGACGGCCGCCAACACGACCAGGCCGATGCCCAGCAGGCCGCCGAAGCCGCCGCTCTTGCCCGAACCACCACCATCATCCCCGCGTTTCTTGCCACCACCGAACAACCCGTTCAGGCTTTCCTGCAGCTTTCGGAAGGCCTCGTCGAGATCTGGCGGCCCCTTGCGGTCGCCGTTATTACGACGCTTGCCACCCCAAGGATCCTGATTATTCGAGTTGCCACCCGGCTCATTCCAAGCCATAGCGCTCTCCATCTGATAAAGCAAAGACGCACCCACGGCGCGCCGACCAATGCTACAGAATGCCTGTCACCACGGCACAACCGCTTTCTCAGGCTTTTATTGCAAAGTGTGTTGCGCGATGAATTCCACCGGCTGCAGACCTTCGCGGCTCACCAGCCGATTCAACTCGGCGCGTGGCAAACGAACAGCCAGCAAGCTGATGCCTTCATCGTCATGTTCTTCCTTTTGTACCGCACCGAGTTCGAAGAACTGCGCACGCAGTCGAGCAAATCGGTTGGGCAAGCGCAAGGTGCCAACAAACAAATCATCCCCAAGCAGTTCGGCCACGGCCTGCCTGAGCAGGTCCAGACCTGTACCGTCCTTGGCCGACAACCAGACCCGTTGCGGCTTGCCATCGGCATCGCGCTGGATCTGCGGCTCCACGCCCTCGAGCAGATCGAGTTTGTTATAGACCTCCAGGATCGGCAAGTCTTGAGCCCCGATCTCGCCGAGCACCACCATGACCTGTTCAATCTGGGCCATGCGCTCGGGTTCATGGGAGTCGATCACGTGCAGCAACAGGTCGGAATTGCTCGACTCTTCGAGCGTAGCCCGAAATGCCTCGACCAGTTTGTGCGGCAGGTGACGGATGAAGCCCACGGTGTCGGCCAGCACGATCGGCCCCAGATCATCGAGCTCGAGTCGGCGCAGGGTCGGGTCGAGGGTGGCGAAGAGTTGGTCGGCCGCGAAGACTTCGGAGTCGGTTACCGAGTTGAACAGCGTCGATTTGCCGGCGTTGGTGTAACCCACCAGTGAAACCGTCGGTATGTCGGCCCGTTTGCGACCACGACGCGACTGCTCGCGCTGGCTGCGGACCTTTTCCAGGCGCCCCTTGATCTGCCGCAGGCGAACCCGCAACAGGCGCCGGTCGGTTTCTAACTGGGTTTCACCCGGGCCGCGCAGGCCGATACCGCCCTTCTGCCGCTCAAGGTGAGTCCAGCCGCGAACCAGCCGCGTACTCATGTACTCAAGCTGGGCCAGTTCGACCTGGAGCTTGCCTTCATGGGTGCGGGCGCGTTGGGCGAAAATATCGAGAATCAGACCCGTGCGGTCGATCACGCGACACTCGAAGACACGTTCGAGGTTACGTTCCTGACTGGGCGTGAGGATGTGATTGAAAATCACCAGATCTACCTGTTCGGCTTTGACCAGGTCGCGTAACTCTTCGACCTTGCCGCTGCCAATCAGGTATTTCGCGGATGGCCGATGACGCGGCACGTTGAAAAACGCGACGGTCTCGGCGCCAGCCGAAATTGCCAACTCCTGAAACTCCTGCGGATCTTCGCGCGCCTCAGGGTCCTGTCCATCCAAGTGAACGAGTATGGCCCGTTCACCACCACCGTGGCGCTCAAAGAACAAAGGAGACTCCTATCAGGCGTTACCTGGCTCAGCATCACCTGCTTCGGATTCGGTTGCGCTAGGCAGACGAATTGGACGAACCGGCACTACTGTAGAGATAGCGTGTTTGTAGACCATTTGGCTGACGGTGTTTTTCAGCAGGATAACGAACTGGTCGAACGACTCGATCGTGCCTTGCAGTTTGATCCCGTTGACCAGGTAGATGGACACCCCAACTTTCTCTTTACGTAAGGTATTCAAGTAAGGGTCTTGTAGCGAATGCCCTTTTGACATGTGCCGCACTCCTTTAAGGATTCAATATAAAAAAATAGGTAAACAGATGGCTGTTGGCCGCCCCACCCCCAAGGATAGACGGCAATTGCAAGGACTCAGCTCAATATGGAGATGGTCCCCAGGTATTTCAAGGCGCGCGGCAGATTGTCGCAATCGAGGCTGTCCAGCCAGTGTAAATCAGCCCAACTGCGAAGCCAGGTGAACTGGCGCTTCGCCAATTGGCGCGTGGCAATGATTCCACGCTCCTGCATCTCGGCTGACGTCAGCTTGCCATCCAGGTAATCCCAGACTTGGCGGTAGCCTACCGCACGTATAGACGGCAACCCGGCATGCAGGTCACTTCTATTACGCAGGGCTACGACCTCGTCGATGAACCCCTGTTCCAACATTAAAGTGAATCTTTGTTTAATTCGCTCGTGCAGTACCTGGCGATTTGCCGGAGCAATGGCCAAGTTCGCGACAGTATAGGGCAATTGTTGCCGTCCCGAAGCGGCTGCTTCAGTACTTTGCGCAGATTGTTGCAACCGCAGCGCAGTCATGCTTTGACCGCTGACCCGATAAACTTCCAACGCTCGACTCAAGCGCTGAGGATCGTTCGGATGAATACGTGCCGCGGAAACCGGGTCAATGACCGCCAATTGCTCGTGCAGCGCCTGCCAGCCAAGACGTGCGGCCTCCTCCTCGATCTGCGCGCGCACATCCGGGTCGGCGGCCGGCATATCCGCAAGCCCTTCAAGCAATGCCTTGTAGTAGAGCATTGTGCCGCCCACCAACAGCGGAATGTTACCCCGCGCGGTGATCTCGGCCATGGCTTGCAGGGCATCGCGACGGAATTCTGCCGCCGAATAGGCTTGCGCCGGGTCGAGAATATCGATCAAGCGGTGCGGAAACGCTGCCAGCAGATCCTTTGACGGCTTGGCGGTGCCGATGTCCATGCCGCGGTAGACCAGCGCCGAATCGACACTGATCAGTTCGCAAGGCAGGACCTTGGTGAGCTCGATGGCCAGGTCGGTCTTGCCGGCGGCGGTCGGGCCCATCAGGAAAATCGCAGGAGGACACTGGCTCATCAACGACCGCGCAAGAACAGTTTGTCCAGATCGTCCAGGCCCAGCTGGGTCCAGGTCGGTCGGCCATGGTTGCATTGACCGCTGCGCTCGGTGTTTTCCATGTCGCGCAGCAGAGCGTTCATTTCCGGCAGGGCCAGGCGCCGATTGGCTCGAACCGCACCGTGGCAGGCCATGGTGCCGAGCAGTTCGTTCAGGTGCGCCTGAATCCGGTCGCTGGTGCCATATTCCATCAGGTCGGCCAATACGTCACCCACCAGTCGATTGGCCTCGGCCTGCTTGAGCAAGGCCGGTATCTGGCGAATGGCCAGGGTTTCCGGACCGAGGCGTTGCAATTCGAAGCCCAGGCGCTGGAACCAGGCGACGTGCTCTTCGGCACAATCGGCTTCTCGCTGACTCACCGCCAGGGATTCCGGCACCAACAGCGGCTGCCCGCTCAAGCCTTCACTGGCCATCGCGACTTTGAGGCGTTCATACATGATCCGCTCGTGAGCGGCGTGCATGTCGACCAGCACCAGCCCCTGGGCGTTTTCCGAAAGGATGTAGATGCCCTTGAGCTGCGCCAACGCGTAGCCCAGCGGCGGGATGTCGTCCTGTCCCGCTGGCAGCGCTACCGCGTTGGCCTCGGGCAACGGCGCGAAGAACTCGCGGTAGGCGGCCTGCGCTTCTGCAGCCGGGACAGCTGACTGGGGACGCGGGGTGTATGGGTACTGATATCCGGCGCCAGCCCCGGAGCCTGCCGGCGCATTGAACGAAGGCTGGGCCTGAGGCTGCTCGAGCAGCGCATTGGCGGCCAGGCGCATTTCACCCTGCGGGCCGAACTCACCGGCCTCAAGACCGCTAGGGCGCACTGAGGCGGTCGCCACCGGTGCCGCCAGATGATCTTCCGGCCGCACATCGCCCAAGGCACGGTGCAAGGTGCCATACAGGAAATCGTGAACCATGCGCCCTTCACGGAAGCGCACTTCGTGCTTGGTGGGGTGCACGTTGACGTCGACGCCCGTCGGATCGACCTCGAAAAACAACACGAACGTCGGATGCCGGCCGTTGAACAGCACGTCGCGATAAGCCTGGCGCACGGCGTGGGCCACCAGTTTATCGCGCACGGCACGGCCATTGACGAAGAAGTACTGCAAGTCCGCCTGACTGCGATTAAAGGTCGGCAAGCCCACCCAACCCCACAAATGCAGGCCATTTCGCTCGATTTCGATCGGCAGCGCCTGCTCCAGGAACCCTGGCCCGCAGATGGCCGCTACACGCCGGGCGCGGGCCGCGTCGTCATGGGCTTCATGCAGGCTGAGGATGGTCTTGCCGTTATGGCGCAAATGAAACGCCACGTCGAACCGGGCCAGGGCCAGGCGCCTGATGACTTCCTGCAGGTGATCGAATTCGGTTTTTTCGGTCTTGAGAAACTTGCGCCGTGCCGGCGTGTTGAAAAACAGGTCACGGACTTCCACCGAGGTGCCCACCGGATGGGCCGCTGGCTGCACACGAGGCGCCATGTCACGGCCTTCGGTCTCGACCTGCCAGGCCTGCTCGGCATCGCGGGTGCGCGACGTCAGGGTCAGGCGCGCCACGGAACTGATCGAGGCCAGGGCCTCGCCACGAAAGCCCAGGCTCATGACCTGTTCGAGATCTTCCAGATTGCGGATCTTGCTGGTGGCGTGTCGCGCCAGGGCCAGCGGCAGGTCATCGGCAGAAATGCCGCTGCCATCGTCGCGCACCCGCAGCAACTTGACCCCGCCCTGCTCCACGTCGACATCGATGCGCCTGGCGCCGGAGTCGAGGCTGTTTTCCAGCAATTCCTTGATCACCGAAGCCGGACGCTCGACCACTTCGCCAGCCGCAATCTGGTTCGCCAGTCGCGGGCTGAGCAGCTCGATACGAGCGCTGTTGTTCACGACCTGATTCATTCCTTGGCCGCCAGCTCGTTGCCCGGAATGGTCAGGTGCTGACCGATCTTGAGTTCATCGCTCGACAGGTTGTTGGCGCTACGCAATGTCGCCGGCGACACCTGATAGCGAACTGCGATCATCGCCAGCGTCTCGCCCGGGTTAACCCGGTGGTCACGAGGTCCTTGGGCGATTTTGCCGGAGTCGCGCAGCCAGGCAACGTAGGTGCCCGGTGGCGGATTCTGCTGGAAGAACTG
>Ga0068844_101036_pt1 | contig 15437 bp, 10 predicted proteins | sample Hof3ISUMetaT_22_FD_73616 | JGI IMG/M metagenome (GOLD analysis project Ga0068844, IMG submission 73616) | Enriched soil aggregate microbial communities from Iowa State university to study microbial drivers of carbon cycling -... | ecosystem: Environmental > Terrestrial > Soil > Agricultural land...
ACCAGCGTCACGCTGGCCGGGCGGCCGTAGTCGAACAGTTCGTTCATGGCGGCGCGGATGGTCCGGCCGCTCATCAGTACGTCGTCGATCAGCACCAGATGCTGGCCTTCGATTTCGAAGGGCAGGGCGGAAGGGCGCACTTGCGGGTGCAGGCCGTTCTGGCTGAAGTCGTCGCGGTAGAAGGAAACATCCAGCGTGCCCAATGGCGCGTCGCTCCCCAGCTCTGCGAGCAGGGCCTGGGCGACCCAGACGCCGCCGGTGCGGATGCCGATGTAACGCGGTTCGCTGATTTCACGCTGGGCAAGGTGCGCCTTGAGGCGGGTCGCCATCTGGCTGATCAGATCGGCGGGATTGGGCAGGCTCATGGTTGCTCCTTCTTGGGGTCGAGCCGGTTCTCGCGAACCGGGGCTCGGGTTGTAACCAAAAGAAAAGCGCCGTAGCGCTTGTCAGGATTCAAATAGTGCGGTGTTTTCGTCGAGCCAGCCTTGCAGCAGCAGGGCGGCGGCGATGGCGTCCACCGGGTTATCGCGGTAGCTGCCTTTCTGTCCGCCGCGCACCAGTCGTTCGCCCTTGGCTTCGAAGGTCGTCAGGCGTTCGTCGTGGGTATAGAAAGGCAGGTTGAAGCGGCCATTGAGGCGCCGGGCGAATTTCTCGGCGCGGGCGCACATCTCGCTGGGCGTACCGTCCATGTTCAGCGGCAGGCCGACCACCACGGCGTCGGGTTTCCATTCCTTTATCAGGGCTTCGACCTGATTCCAGTCCGGCACACCGTTCTGTGCCTTCAAGGTGCACAGCTCGCGGGCCTGGCCGGTAATCACCTGGCCGACCGCCACGCCGATCTGTTTGGTGCCGTAGTCGAAGCCGAGGATCAGGCGCAGGGCCATCAGGCGTGCCCTGCCTGGCTGGTCAGCAGGCTGAGGTTGATCCCCAGGTGCCTGGCCGCCGCTTCCAGGCGCAGTTCACTGCTGGTATTGAACAGGATGTCGGCGTCGTACGGGCAGGTCAGCCAGGCGTTGTCGGCCAGTTCGGCCTCCAGCTGCCCGGCTTCCCAACCGGCATAACCGAGGGTGATGACGCTTTTGGCCGGACCCACGCCGTCGGCGATGGCGAACAGCACGTCCTGCGAGGTGGACAGGGCCAGATCGCCCTCCAGCTCGACGGTCGCCTGGAAAGTCTTGCCTGCCGGGTGAAGGACAAAACCGCGATCGGTCTGCACCGGGCCGCCGATGAAGATCGGCACGTGCTGGCACAGCGCTGGCGGATCGATGTCCGGGCGCAGTTGTTCGAGGATGTCGGCCAGATTCAGCTCTTGCGGTCGGTTGACCACCAGCCCCATGGCGCCATTGGCCGTGTGCTCGACGATGTAGGTCAAGGTGTGGGCAAAGTTCGGGTCGGCCATGTGTGGCATGGCGATCAGGAAGTGATGCTTGAGGTAGCTGGGGCTGACGTTTTTCATGTGCGCTAGTGTGGCGTTCGGGGGGCGAACTGACAAGCTGGAGCGGGTAAAAGATCGGCTCAGTTACTGGACAGCCGGTCACCCCGGGCGAATTTCCAGGTGCGGATGATTTCCAGCCGGTCGATGTCCGACAGGTCCCCGGTAAACGGTGCAAACGGTGCCGCCAGTCGCACGATACGTTGCGCCGCCTGATCCAGCAGCGGCTGGCCGGAAGACTCCAGCACCAGCACTTCATACAGCGAGCCGTCGCGGTTGATCGACACCATCAGGCGCAGATTGCCGTAGATCTGCTTGCGCCGGGCTTCGTCGGGGTAATTGAGGTTGCCGATGCGCTCGACCTTCTTGCGCCATTCGTCCTTGTACCAGGCGCCCTTGTCGCGCATGGTCGACGCGGCGCTGAGGCGGTGGATACGCGGACGCTTGGCGTACAGCTGTTGTTCGTTGGCCAGTTCGGCTTCGAGGCTGGCGATGTCGCTGGAGAGCTGCGAGCTGTCGAAAGTCGGCGCATCGACCGTCGGTTTGGTCTCGGTCCTGGCTTCTTCTTTCTTGGTCGGCGCCTTTTTCGGTTTCGGCGCGACGGTGGTCACGGCCGCCTTGGGCGCGGCTTCCTGCACTTCCGGCTTGGCGGCCGGTGGCGGGGTGACTTTCTTGACTTCGTTTGCCTGGAACGGCGCGACCTCGGTGGTCTTGGGGATCGCCTTCTTGTCGAGGGTGCCGCTGCCTTCCTGGTTTTCCTGGGCGAGAAAGTCGGCCTTCGCCGGCTTCTTTTCGCTCTTGAAGGTGGCGAGGGTGATTTCCAGGGTTTTGCTGATCTGCTTGGGCTCGACCATGGTGAAACCCACGCCGAGCAGCAGCGCCAGGTGGATCAGCGCCGCGAGAAACAGGGTAAATCCGAGGCGATCGACCGGGCGCACGCCTTTATGGGCGAGTTCAGCGGGCAGATCGGACGGAAGTGTCATGACAAGAAAACCAACATCGCGTTTTTCACAGGCCGCGCATGATAACGCAATGTTGGTTTCACGCCTTGGGCTTCAAGCATCAAGCGACAGGCTGCATGTGATGCACATCAAGCTTGCAGCTTTTTCTCGATGGCATCCATCAGCAGGCTGCCGATGTCGGTGCCGAAGGCATTGTCGATTTCGCGGATGCAGGTCGGGCTGGTGACGTTGATTTCGGTCAGGTGCTCGCCGATCACGTCCAGGCCGACGAACAGCAGGCCTTTTTCGCGCAAGGTCGGGCCGACCTGGGCGGCGATCCAGCGATCCTTATCGGTCAGCGGACGGGCTTCGCCACGACCGCCGGCCGCGAGGTTGCCACGGGTTTCGCCCTGGGCCGGAATCCGCGCCAGGCAGTAATCCACCGGCTCGCCGTCGATCATCAGGATGCGCTTGTCGCCGTCCTTGATCGCCGGCAGGTAGGCCTGGCCCATGATCTGCTGGGCGCCGAGGGCGGTCAGGGTTTCCAGAATCACCGACAGGTTCGGGTCGCCGGCGCGGTGACGGAAGATCGAAGTACCGCCCATGCCGTCCAGCGGCTTGAGGATCACGTCGCCATGTTTGGCGGCAAATTCACGCAGCACGTCGGCGCGGCGGCTGACCACGGTCGGCGGCGTGCACTGCGGGAACAGCGTGGCGAACAGTTTTTCGTTGCAGTCGCGCAGGCTCTGCGGCTTGTTGACCACCAGAACGCCAGCGGCCTCGGCCTGTTCGAGCAGGTAGGTGGAGTAGACGAACTCCATGTCAAACGGTGGATCCTTGCGCATCAGGATCACGTTCAGATCGCTGAGCAGCGAATCCTGCTCGGTGCCCAGTTCGAACCATTTTTCCGGGTTGGCGAAGACTTTCAGCGGCTTCATCCGCGCCCGTGCCTGGCCTTCACCCTGATAAAGGTCTTTCTGTTCCATATAGAACAGTTCCCAGCCGCGCTTCTGCGCCGCCAGCAGCATGGCCAGCGAGCTATCCTTCTTATAGGAAATGCTGGCGATAGGGTCCATGACAATCCCGACGCGAACGCTCATTGGGTTTTCCTCGAAAATTGGCTACCGGATCGGTATGAAAAAAGTGCCGCCAGAGTGGCGCCGGGCGGGTTTTCGGTCAAGGAAAAACCCGTCGATAGATTGGATCAGGAGACTGTGCTAAAAAGGCTGCCATGTCGTGCTGGCCCTTGAACATCAAGGGTTTCCAGCCATCAGTCATCGCAAAACGGACAAATTGATTCGCAAAGGCGACGGTAGAGCCCCCTTATGGAACAGCAGTCCAGCGCCTTGAAGGTCATGGTGATCGACGACTCGAAAACGATTCGTCGCACCGCCGAGACCCTGTTGAAAAATGCAGGGTGCGAAGTCATCACCGCGATCGACGGTTTTGACGCCCTGGCGAAGATCGCCGACCACCATCCCGGGATCATCTTTGTCGACATCATGATGCCGCGTCTGGATGGTTATCAGACCTGCGCTTTAATCAAGAACAACAACGCGTTCAAGGGCACGCCGGTGATCATGCTGTCGTCCCGGGACGGGCTGTTCGACAAGGCCAAGGGGCGGATTGTCGGTTCCGATCAATTTTTGACCAAGCCTTTCAGCAAGGAAGAACTGCTCGACGCGATCTCGGCCCATGTTCCGGGCTTCGCTGCCGCTTTGCCGCAGTAAGACACGCACAGAGACGCTCGGCCAGCGGGCCCGGTGTCGACAAGAAAAATGGGGAAGACCATGGCACGTATCCTGATCGTCGATGACTCGCCGACCGAAATGTACAAACTCACCGGCATGCTGGAAAAGCACGGGCACGAAGTGCTGAAAGCCGAAAACGGCGCCGACGGCGTGGCCCTGGCCCGCCAGGAAAAACCCGACGCGGTGCTGATGGACATCGTCATGCCCGGCCTCAACGGCTTTCAGGCTACCCGCCAGTTGACCAAGGATGCGGAAACCAGCCACATCCCGGTGATCATCATCACCACCAAGGATCAGGAGACCGACAAGGTCTGGGGCACCCGCCAGGGCGCCAGGGACTACCTGACCAAACCGGTCGACGAAGACACGCTGATCAAGACCCTGAACAACGTGCTGGCCGGTTGATCGCGCCGCCATGAGCGAGTCGCTGACCGCGTTCGAACTGTTGTGGCAGATCGACCAGCGCTGTCGCCTGCTGGCGGCGGACCTGCCGTCGCAACCGGCGCGCCAGGATCGCTGGAGCGGCATCGGCTTTCGTCTGGGCGAGCACTGGTACGTCACGCCCATGGGCGAAGTCAGCGAAGTGCTGCCCGAACTGCGCGTCACCCAGTTGCCGGGCGTCAAACCGTGGGTCAAGGGCGTGGCCAACCTGCGCGGACGCCTGCTGCCGGTCATGGACCTGTGCGGCTTTTTCGGCCATGAGCTGTCACCGATGCGCAAACAGCGGCGGGTATTGGTGGTAGAGCATCAGGACGTGTTTGCCGGGTTGCTGGTCGATGAAGTCTTCGGCCTGCAGCACTTCGAGCAGGACAGTTTCGAATCCGTCTCGATCAGTAAACGGCAAGGCTCCAAAGGCGAGTTCATCAAGGGCTATTTCCGGCGCGAGCAGAACTGGCGGGTGTTCAGCCTGTTTGCGCTGGCGCAGTCACCGAGTTTCATGCACGTCGCGGTTTAACAGGCGAGGACCGATGATCAAAGCAAAAACAGGCAAGCCCGCAGAAGGCTCGCGCAGCCGCTCGCAGATCATCGTGCTGTTCATCGCACTGATCGTGTTCATCATGCTGCTGTTCGCCAACTTCGCTTACCTCAACACCCAGGCCAACTACGACAAGCAGTACATCGGCCACGCCGGCGAGCTGCGGGTGCTGTCGCAGCGGATCGCCAAGAACGCCACCGAAGCCGCCGCCGGCAAAGCCGCCGCGTTCAAGCTGCTCAGCGATGCGCGCAACGATTTTGCCCAACGCTGGGGTTACCTCAAGAAGGGCGACCCGAGCACCGGCCTGCCGCCGGCGCCGTCCGTCGTGCGCCCGGAAATGCGCGCCGTGCAGCTGGACTGGGAACGCCTGCTGAAAAACACCGACGCGATTCTTTCCAGCGAACAGACCGTGCTGTCCCTGCATCAAGTGGCCGCGACCCTGGCCGAAACCGTGCCGCAGTTGCAGATCGAATACGAAAAGGTCGTGGAAATCCTCCTGCAACGCGGCGCTCCGGCGGCGCAGGTGGCGATGGCCCAGCGTCAGTCGCTGCTGGCCGAACGGATTCTCGGCGCGGTGAACACCGTGCTCTCGGGTGATGAAAACTCCCAGCAGGCCGCCGACGCCTTCGGTCGCGATGCCGCACGCTTCGGTCAGGTGCTCAACGGCATGTTGCAAGGCAACCCGGCGCTGAAAGTCAGCCAGGTCGAAGACCGCGATGCCCGCGCTCGCTTGAGCGAGATTTCCGAGCTGTTCCAGTTCGTCTCAGGTTCCGTGGATGAAATCCTCGAAACCTCGCCGGAGCTGTTCAAGGTCCGTGAGTCGGCCACCAATATTTTCAGCCTGTCGCAGACCTTGCTCGACGAAGCCTCGCACCTGGCCAGCCGTTTCGAAAACCTTGCCGGCGGGCGTAGCACCGACACCATCGGCGGCTACGTACTGGGCCTGCTGGCGCTGGCCTCGATCATCCTGATCGGCCTGGTCATGGTCCGGGAAACCAACCGTCAGTTGCGCGAGACCGCAGAAAAGAACGAACGCAACCAGAACGCGATCATGCGCCTGCTCGACGAGATCGAAGACCTCGCCGACGGCGACCTGACCGTGACCGCCTCGGTGACCGAAGACTTCACCGGGACCATCGCCGACTCGATCAACTATTCGGTCGACCAGTTGCGCGATCTGGTCGCCACCATCAACCTCACCGCCGGCCAAGTCGCCGCTGCGGTGCAGGAAACCCAGGCCACCGCCATGCATCTGGCCCAGGCCTCGGAGCATCAGGCCCAGCAGATTTCCGAAGCCTCGACCGCGATCAGCGACATGGCCCAGTCCATCGATCAGGTATCGGCCAACGCCGCCGAATCTTCGGCGGTGGCCGAGCGTTCGGTGGAGATCGCCAACAAGGGCAACGAAGTGGTGCACAACACCATCCACGGCATGGACAACATCCGCGAACAGATCCAGGACACCGCCAAGCGCATCAAGCGCCTGGGCGAGTCGTCCCAGGAAATCGGCGACATCGTCAGCCTGATCGATGACATTGCTGACCAGACCAACATCCTCGCCCTCAACGCGGCGATTCAGGCGTCGATGGCCGGTGATGCCGGGCGCGGTTTTGCCGTGGTGGCCGACGAAGTGCAGCGGCTGGCCGAGCGCTCGTCCGCTGCGACCCGGCAGATCGAGACGCTGGTGCGGGCGATCCAGACCGACACCAACGAAGCCGTGATTTCCATGGAGCAGACCACCACCGAAGTGGTGCGCGGCGCGCGGCTGGCGCAGGATGCCGGGGTGGCCCTGGAAGAAATCGAAGGCGTGTCCAAGACCCTCGCGGCGCTGATCCAGAGCATTTCCAACGCGGCGCAGCAGCAGACGTCTTCGGCCGGGCAGATTTCCCTGACGATGAACGTGATCCAGCAGATCACTTCGCAGACCTCGTCCGGCTCCACGGCCACCGCCGAGAGCATCGGCAACCTGGCGAAAATGGCCAGCCAGTTGCGTCGCTCGGTGTCCGGGTTCACCTTGCCGGCGGCGTCTGCGCCCGTCTCGGACAAGGCGTGAGGCCTGCGGGCGAGGCAATGTCGAGCGGAGTGGTTATGGGTGACCGGCACGATTACGTGGCCCTTGAATGGGTCAAGGGTGAAATCGCCGAGACGCTGAGGCAGGCGCATCAGGCCATCGAAGCCGTGCTCGACGATCCGCAGTCCGTGCCCGGGCTGGACGAATGCCTGGCCTGCATCCATCAGGTGCACGGCAGCCTGCAGATGGTCGAGTTCTACGGCGCGGCATTGCTCGCCGAAGAGATGGAACACCTGGTCGAAGCGTTGCAGAACGACCGCGTCAGCCACCGTGACGAAGCGCTGCACTTGCTGTTGCAGGCGCTGGGTCAATTGCCGATCTACCTCGACCGCGTGCAGGGCGCCCGCCGCGACCTGCCACTGGTGGTGCTGCCGCTGATCAACGACTTGCGCAGCGCCCGGGGCGAAAGCCTGTTGTCGGAAACCAGCCTGTTCAGCCCGCAGTTGCCTGAACTTGCGTCTTTGGGCGAGGAAACCCTGGCGCTGCTGGAGCCGGCAGAGCTGCCGAATGTGCTGCGCAAATTGCGCCAGATGCTGCAAATGGCGCTGGTCGGATTGCTCCGCGAACAGGATGACCAGACGCACCTCGGTTATCTGGCCAAGGTCTTCACCCGCCTCGAAGCGTTGAGCGGTAACTCGCCGCTGAGCCCGTTGTGGCAAGTCGCCTCGGCGCTGGTCGAAGGCATGCGTGAAGGGCGGATCGCCAACAGCCCGGCGCTGCGCAGCCTGTTCAAGGACGCCGACAAGGAACTCAAGCGCCTGCTCGAACAGGGCATGCCCGGCCTCAACCAGCCGCCACCGCCTGAACTGCTGAAAAGCCTGCTGTTTTATATCGCCAAAGCCGAACACCCCACCGGGCAGATGCTGACCATGAAAGATCGCTACTCCCTGGACGACGCGCTGCCCGACAGCGCGATGGTCGACGAAGAACGCGCGCGCCTGGCCGGTCCTGACCGCGATGCCATGCGCTCGGTGCTCGCGGCGCTGTGCGAAGAACTGGTGCGGGTCAAGGAACGCCTCGACCTGTTCGTGCGCAGCGACCGCCAGCACGCCTCGGACCTGGACAGCCTGCTGGCACCGCTGCGCCAGATCGCCGACACCCTCGCGGTGCTTGGTTTCGGTCAGCCGCGCAAGGTGATCATCGATCAACTGGCGGTGGTGCTCAGTCTCGCCCAGGGTCAGCGCGAACCGAACGACGCCACGCTGATGGACGTCGCCGGCGCCTTGCTCTACGTCGAGGCGACGCTGGCCGGGATGGTCGGTACGGTGGAGCCGGAGAGCCCGGATGACTCGCGGCTGCCGACCACCGACCTGACGCAGATTCATCAGATCGTGATCAAGGAAGCGCGCATCTGTCTGCAACAGGCCAAGGACATGATCGTCGACTACATCGACGCCGACTGGGACCGCCAGCAACTGCAAAGCCTGCCGGCGCTGCTGACCCAGGTGCGCGGCGCGCTGGCGATGATTCCGCTGGCGCGGGCGGCCAGCCTGCTCGAAGCCTGTAACGGATTTATCCGCGAGCACCTGTTGCTCGACCCGCACGAGCCGGGCTGGCAGCAACTCGACAGCCTCGCCGACGCCATCACTAGCCTCGAGTATTACCTCGAGCGCCTGACCGACGACCCGCAGGCACCCAGCGAACATTTGCTGGATATTGCGCAGAAAAGCCTCGCCAGTCTCGGCTTCTTCCCTGACGAACAGCCTGGCGAGCCGCATGTGCCGGTGCTCGACGATGTGCTCAGCCCCAGCGAAGCGCTGGTGATGCAGGATTTGCAGGAGCTGGACGACCCGCAGATCGTGCAGTCGTTGGCCGAAGTGCTGGCCAGCCCGGTCTCGGCGGTCAACCCGCCGGCGCTGACCACGCCGGGCAGCCTGCTGCCACCACCGGCCGATGAAGAACCGGTGGATGACGAGCTGCGCGAAGTGTTCCTCGAAGAAACCGGGGAAGTGCTCGAGGTGCTGAGCGACTACCTGCCGCGCTGGTCTGCCGAGCCCGATGACCGCGCCGCCCTCAGTGAGCTGCGCCGCGCCTTCCACACCCTCAAGGGCAGTGGCCGGATGGTGCGCGCGCTGGTCCTCGGCGAGCTGGCATGGGCGGTGGAAAACCTGCTCAACCGGGTGCTGGAACACAGCGTCGAACCCGGCCCGGCGGTGCGCCAGTTGCTGGCCGACACGCTGCTGCTGTTGCCGGACCTGATCGCCGAATTCGCCACCAACGGCCAGCGCCAGCGCCACGATGTCGATCAACTGGCGGCCCGCGCCCATGCGCTGGCCAAGGGCGACACGCCGCTGCCCGCCGAAGATGTGGAAGATGTCACGGCCCTCGATCCGCTGTTGCTGGAGATCTTCCGCAACGAAGCCGAGACTCACCTCGCCAGCCTCAATCGCTTCCTCGATCAGGCCGCCGAACATGTGCCGTTGCAGGCCAGCGACGAGTTGCAGCGCGCGCTGCACACCCTCAAGGGCAGCGCCTCGATGGCGGGGGTTTCGCCGATTGCCGAACTGGCGGCGCCGCTGGATAAACTGGCCCGGGAATTCAAGGCCCATCAGCTGGCGCTGGACCTCGACGAAGTGGAACTGCTGCTCGAAGCCGAGGGCCTGTTTCGCGTCGGTCTGCGTCAGCTCAAACACGATCCGCTGGCGCCGATTGTCGGCGCGCAGTCGCTGATCAAGCGCACCGAAAACCTGCTCGGCGAGCGTCTGGAATCGATCCTCAATGCCCCGAGCAGTGCGGTGCGGGTCAAGCGCGATCCGCAACTGATCAACAACTTCCTGGCCCAGGGCATGGATATCCTGCTCGACGCCGAAAGCCTCTTGCAGCGCTGGCAGCAGCACCCCGGCGAACGTCAGGAACTCAGCGCGCTGCTGGATGAGCTGACCACCCTGGGCGAGGGCGCACACCTGGCGGATCTGCTGCCGGTGGATGTGCTGTGCGAAGCCTTGCTCGATCTATACGGTGCGGTCGAAGAAAGCAGCCTGGCGGTCAGCGAGCGGTTTTTCCATGAGGCGCAGCAGGCTCATGAAGCGCTGATCAACATGCTCGACGAACTGGCCGCCGGCCAGGAAATCACCCCGCAACCGCAACGCATCCGCGCCTTGCACGAACTGCTCGACGAGAGCCTCGACCCGTCGGCCATGGGCCTGATCCGCAGCGATGGCAGCCGCACCACGAGCATCCGCGAACTGGGCAGCGCCACCGCCGAACTGCAACAACACAGCGCCGACAGCGGGCCGGACGACGAGATCGTCGAGATCTTCCTCGAAGAGGCGGTGGACATTCTCGACAGCGCCGGCCAAGCCTTGCAGCGCTGGCTGAAGGATCCGGAAAACGGCGCACCGCTGTCGTCGCTGCAACGGGATTTGCACACGCTCAAGGGCGGCGCGCGTATGGCCGAGGTGGCGGCCGTGGGTGATCTGGCCCATGAGCTGGAAGGCCTTTACCAAGGGCTGGTGGATCGTCGGTACAGCCACAGCGAAGCTCTGGATCGATTGCTGCGCCAGAGCCACGAGCGCCTGGCGCTGTTCCTCGAACAGTTGCACCGGCACCAGCCGCTGGATCCGGCGCAGGACCTGATCGAGGCGATCCGCCGCTTTCGCCAGGGCCCGAGCGCCAGTCCTGAGACGCCGACCGCTTCCGCCACGCAGGATGGCCCCGGACACGATCCGGAGCTGCTGGAGATCTTCCTTGAGGAAGGTTTCGACATCATCGAAAACTCCGGCGCCGCGTTGCTGCGCTGGCAGGCCGAACCCGGCAATCGCCAGGAAGTGGAAACCCTGCTGCGCGATCTGCACACCCTCAAGGGCGGCGCGCGGATGGTGGAAATCGGCCCGATCGGCGACCTCGCTCATGAGCTGGAAAACCTCTACGAAAGCCTGTCTGCCGGCACCCTGCAGGGCAGCGCCGAACTGTTCGCGCTGTTGCAGCGCGGCCATGACCGCCTAGCGCAGATGCTCGACGGGGTGCGCGCCGGTCAACCGTGTCCGCCGGCGGACCGCCTGATCAGCGCGATCCAGAATTTCAGCCATCCCGTGCCGGTGCAAACCCCGGCGCCCGTGCCGCCGGTTGCGGTCAAGGCCGAGCCTGCGGCCCCGGCGCCCGAGACCGGGGCGGACATGGTCAAGGTCTCCGCCGAACTGCTCGACGAGCTGGTCAACCTCGCTGGCGAAACCTCGATTTTCCGTGGGCGCATCGAGCAGCAAGTCAACGATGCGCAGACCGCCCTGCACGAGATGGAAACCACCATCGAGCGCATGCGCGACCAGTTGCGCCGGCTCGACACAGAAACCCAGGGGCGGATCCTCAGCCGTCAGCAAGTGGATGCCGAACGCCTCGGTTACGAAGATTTCGACCCGCTGGAAATGGACCGCCATTCGCAGTTGCAGCAGTTGTCACGGGCGCTGTTCGAGTCTGCTTCCGACTTGCTGGACTTGAAGGAAACCCTCGACCGGCGCACCCACGACGCGGAGAACCTGTTGCAGCAGCAGGGGCGGATCAACACCGAGTTGCAGGAAGGCCTGATGCGCACGCGCATGGTGCCGTTCGAGCGCATGTTGCCGCGTCTGAAACGCATCGTGCGTCAGGTCGCCGAAGAGCTGGGGAAGGACGTGGCGTTCAGCGTCGGCAACGCCGAAGGCGAGATGGACCGCAACGTCCTCGAGCGCATGGCGGCACCGCTGGAACACATGCTGCGCAATGCCGTCGACCATGGCCTGGAGTCCGCCGAAGTCCGGCTGGCGGCGGGCAAACCGGCGCAGGGGCAGATCAGCCTCGACCTGTCCCGCGAGGGCGGCGACATCGTGTTCGACATCCGCGACGATGGCGCCGGCGTGCCGCTGGATGCCGTGCGGCGCAAGGCGATCAAGCGCGGCCTGCTGGCGCCGGACGCCGAGATCAGCGACCGCGAGGTGTTGCAGTTCATCCTCCAGCCAGGTTTTTCCACGGCCGAGAAAATCACCCAGATTTCCGGGCGCGGCGTGGGCATGGATGTGGTGCATGAAGAAGTGCGGCAACTGGGCGGCACCATGAGCATCGATTCGGTGCCGGGGCAGGGCGTGCATTTTCGCATTCGCCTGCCGTTCACCGTGTCGGTCAACCGTGCACTGATGGTGCAGTGTGGCGAGGATCAATACGCGATTCCGCTGGACACCATCGACGGCATCGTCCGCGTACTGCCGAATGAACTGGACGGGCATTTCCGTCTCGACCCGCCGACTTATCAGTATGGCGGCCAGCGTTATGAACTGTGCTATCTGGGCGAGCTGCTGAAAACCGCGCCACGGCCGAAACTGTCCGGCCAGAGCCTGCCGGTGCCGGTCTTGCTGGTGCAGTGCAACGACCGGTACATCGCGGTGCAGGTCGACACGATGGCCGGCACCCGCGAGATTGTGGTCAAGAGCCTCGGCCCGCAGTTCGCCTCGGTGCAGGGCGTTTCCGGGGCGACGATTCTCGGCGATGGCCGGGTGGTGCTGATTCTCGACCTGCTGGCGCCGATCCGCGCGATGCAGGCGCGGTTGCCGCAGCGTCCGACCAGTCACGAAATCGAGAGCGAACCGCACAAGCCGTTGCTGGTGATGGTGGTCGACGACTCGGTGACGGTGCGCAAGGTCACCAGCCGTCTGCTCGAACGCCACGGTATGAACGTGCTGACCGCCAAGGACGGGGTCGATGCCATGCTGCTGCTGGAAGAACACATGCCGGACCTGATGCTGCTCGACATCGAAATGCCGCGCATGGATGGCTTCGAAGTGGCGACCCAGGTACGCCAAGATGAACGCCTGCAGCATCTGCCGATCATCATGATCACCTCGCGCACCGGACAGAAACACCGCGACCGCGCGATGGCCATCGGCGTCAACGACTACCTCGGCAAGCCTTACCAGGAATCGGTGCTGCTCGAAAGCATCGCCCTGTGGAGCAAAAAAACATGCATGAGCGCCAGCACAATCAACGCGCCAGTCAGCTCACCGGGCTGCTGCTGCCGCTGGCGGATCGCAACCTGATCCTGCCCAACGTCGCCGTCGCCGAGCTGATCGACTACCAGTCCAGCGCCTTCGATCTCGACACACCGCCGTGGTATCTGGGACGGGTGACCTGGCGCGAGCGGCAGATTCCGCTGCTGAGTTTCGAGTCGGCGTGCGGCAACAGGATCGTCATCGGCGAGCGGGCACGGATCGTCATCCTCAATGCCCTCGGCGGGCGGCCGGAGTTGAAGTTCATCGCGCTGCTGGTGCAGGGGATTCCGCGTTCGTACAAGCTCGACAGCCAGTTGAGTTATGTCGATGTTCCGCTGTGTGCGCTGGAGCAGGCGGCGGTGCAGGTGGGGGAGCAGGTGGCGAAGGTGCCGGATTTGTTGGCGCTGGAGACATTGTTGGTGGATGCGGGGCTCGTTCACTGATCAAGAGTCTGCAGTGTTCGGGTTGGCCCCATCGCGAGCAGGCTCGCTCCCACATTTGAAATGCGTTTCCCTGTGGGAGCGAGCTTGCTCGCGATAGCGATCGCAACCATTACGCTAAGCGTAATGATTCACCACCGCGCTTGATTGATGCCCCCACCCGACACTCCTAAGGTAGCTCCACGACAGCGAACCCCGTGGAGTGAGCATGACAACAACCCTTTCCCCCGACTCGCGCTGGACGCGGCGGCGTGACGAGAAGCAGCGGCGCCTCGACAAGGTGCGCGGGCTGGCCGACGGTGCGGTGTTGCCCACCGACAAAATCGTCGCGGCACTCGAAGCGCTGATCCATCCGGGCGACCGTGTGGTGCTGGAGGGCAACAACCAGAAGCAGGCGGATTTCCTTTCGCGTGCGCTGGCCAAGGCCGATCCTGAAAAGCTCCACGACCTGCACATGATCATGCCCAGCGTCGGCCGTTCCGAGCATCTGGACCTGTTCGAACGCGGCATCGCCCGCAAGCTCGATTTCTCCTTCGCCGGCACCCAGAGCCTGCGCATCAGCCAGTTGCTCGAAGACGGTCTGCTGGAAATCGGCGCGATCCACACCTACATCGAACTCTACGCCCGGCTGGTGGTGGACCTGATCCCCAACGTCGTGCTCTCGGCCGGGTTCATGGCTGACCGGGCCGGCAACATCTACACCGGCCCGAGCACCGAAGACACACCGGCGCTGATCGAACCGGCGGCGTTCAGCGACGGCATCGTCATCGTCCAGGTCAATCAACTGGTGGACGATGTCAGCGAACTGCCCCGGGTGGATATTCCGGCGTCGTGGGTCGATTTCGTGGTGGTGGCGGACAAGCCGTTCTACATCGAGCCGCTGTTCACTCGCGACCCTCGGCACATCAAACCGGTGCACGTGCTGATGGCGATGATGGCGATCCGCGGGATCTACGAAAAACACAATGTGCAGTCGCTGAATCACGGCATCGGTTTCAATACCGCCGCCATCGAACTGATCCTGCCGACCTACGGCGAATCCCTCGGCCTCAAGGGCAAGATCTGTCGCAACTGGACGCTCAACCCGCACCCGACCCTGATCCCGGCTATCGAGAGTGGCTGGGTCGAAAGTGTGCATTGCTTCGGCACCGAACTGGGCATGGAAAACTACATCGCCGCTCGCCCCGATGTGTTCTTCACCGGTCGCGACGGCTCGCTGCGTTCCAACCGGATGTTCTGCCAACTGGCCGGGCAGTACGCGGTGGACCTGTTCATCGGCGCGACCCTGCAAGTCGATGGCGACGGCCATTCCTCCACTGTGACCCGTGGCCGTCTCGCCGGTTTCGGTGGCGCGCCGAACATGGGCCACGACCCGCGCGGCCGTCGTCACGGCACTCCGGCCTGGCTCGATATGCGCCATGACGATTCGCAGCAGCCGATGCTCGAGCGCGGCAAGAAACTCGTGGTGCAAATGGTCGAGACCTTCCAGGAGGGCGGCAAACCGACCTTTGTCGAGACCCTCGACGCGGTGGAGGTGGCGAAGAAAAGCGGCATGCCGCTCGCGCCGATCATGATCTACGGCGACGACGTCACCCACCTGCTCACCGAAGAAGGCATCGCCTACCTGTACAAGGCGCGTTCGCTGGAAGAGCGTCAGGCGATGATTGCAGCGGTGGCCGGCGTCACCGCCATCGGCCTGCGCCACAACCCGAAAGACACCGAACGCATGCGCCGCGAAGGCCTGATCGCCTTGCCCGAAGACCTCGGCATCCGTCGCACCGACGCCACCCGCGAATTGCTGGCGGCGAAAAGCGTGGCCGATCTGGTCGAGTGGTCCGGCGGCCTCTACAACCCGCCCGCCAAGTTCAGGAG
>Ga0068844_109754_pt1 | contig 14742 bp, 18 predicted proteins | sample Hof3ISUMetaT_22_FD_73616 | JGI IMG/M metagenome (GOLD analysis project Ga0068844, IMG submission 73616) | Enriched soil aggregate microbial communities from Iowa State university to study microbial drivers of carbon cycling -... | ecosystem: Environmental > Terrestrial > Soil > Agricultural land...
GAAGGGCTCACCGAAAGGTGGGCCCTTTTTTGTTGTCTGCGATTTGCAAAACTTTTGCAAAACTCCTCTCAAACGCCAATTCGCGATGCTCATGAAGTGATGGCGTTATGCCTCTAAATATTGCCGTGTGTGTGCCGATACGCCTGTATCTCTGCACTAACGGAATGACACCACATGGAAATCGGCAATACACAAAGCACCTATCACAAGCCCAAGAACCTGGCTGGGCTGGGGCGCCGGTGGGGAGGGCAAATCATTGATTCCTTCATCACCTTCTTTTTGTTCTTCGCCGTAGCAAAGACCGCAGAGCTTGTAGGATTGCCTCGGGACCTGGTGGGGTTGCTGGCAGTGGTCGTGGGTGGAGGGTATTACCTGTTTTCCGATGCCATGCCGAACGGTCAGAGCGTGGGTAAAAAAATCCTGGGGATGTCGGTGATTGATGAGCGCAGCTATCTGAACTGCAATCTCTATCAATCCTTTATCCGCAATATCACGACGCCTTTCCTTAATTTTTTTGACTGGATTTTCATTTTCTTTGGTTCGCGCAAGCGCCTGGGCGACATGCTCGCGTCTACGATTGTGATCAGAAACAAGTGAAAGAATGGCAGGCTGGGCTTTACCTGTTTTCTGATCCGTTCGTCGCCGATTGTTGTAGGCGACCTTAAAAATAATGTGGATATTTAATGGGTTACGGTTTTATTGAACCAACCGGTTATCAAAAATACGTTGTTACATACTGGAAAAATCAGTATTATCCGCCCCGCGTTCACCACCACGGTTTATGCATTTTTAAATCCCAAGCTTCCATCAGCTGCTTGGGATTTTTTTTGCCTGCGATTTGCCTTTCCCGCACCTCTGCCCATTCTCTCGTCTCGCCCGCTTCTGTTTTACGGGAAGGGTGACAGGCAAGCCCACACTTTTTCGACTACTACTGTTTGGCTGATTTCAACTCTGCCGGACAGGAGTTCATCAATGCTGGTTCACTGGTTTCTTGCAGCGATTCATCTATTGGCATTTGCCATGGGCTTCTGGGCGGTGTTGACGCGTGGGACGGCCTTCAGTCGCCTGGCGTCCGGCTCGGGTGAGGTCGGGCGCGTATTGCTTGCCGACAATGTCTGGGGGCTCTCGGCGCTGGTGCTGCTCATCTCCGGCGGCATGCGCGCCTTTGCCGGTTATGAGAAGGGAACCGACTACTACCTGCATCAGCCGCTGTTCCATCTGAAGATGACGTTGTTTGTGCTGATTCTGCTTCTGGAACTGGTGCCGATGATCACTCTGATCAAGTGGCGCGTGGCTAAGGCGCGCGGCGCTATCCCTGACACGGGGCGTGCCAAGGTGTTCGCGCGGATCAGTCATGCTGAAGCGCTTCTATTGATATTGATGGTCGTGGCGGCCACGGGAATGGCGCGTGGCGTTACATTCGGCTAGGCCGGCGCGATTCCCATTCGCTATTCGGAAATATCCGACAGCCAACCCTTTGAATGACAGTTAGTATCGGTCGCGAGAAGGGTGAGGCGGGAAGGGGCGTGGCACGCGCCGTCACCAGGGAGGTGGGGGAATGGCAATACGGCGCTTGAATCTTTAGCCAGTCATTGCGCGCAGGCAAACGAACTGGCTACTGACTGCGGTAGGGCTCAGGGCGTTTGTGGCTTGTCCGGAGCGGTCAGGCCAGCCTGGATGCGCTGGTAGATTTCTTCCCGGTGCACTGCAACGTTCTTCGGAGCATTGATGCCGATTCGAACTTGCTGGCCGCTGACGCCGAGAATGGTGATCGTGATGTCATCACCAATGTTTATGCTTTCACCGACTTTGCGGGTGAGTATCAGCATGGTCTTCTCCTTGATTGCTTTGTAGGGCACCTGATTCAGACAGTGCAGAGGTCGGTGGTACGTATAGATTAGTGCGAAGTCTTAAAGTCTGGGTGCCTCTTTCTGACGCGCAGCAGCGGCATTAATTCCCAGCGCGTAACTATACAGGGGCTGTCAGCATCAATCTCGTCCTTTTGTGCCCATTTTGCGGGGCTCCGAAAGTATTCTCGAATGTTAAGATCGCCGCTTTGAAAAATCAGAGGGAAGCGTTGTGCGCAAATTGGTCTGGGTAGTCGCGGCACTGGCATTGGCAGGATGTGGCGAAGGCAAGAGTGTGGATGCGCAAAAAGCGAAACCGGCGGTGGTAGCGGCGCCTGTTGCGGTGGGGCCGCAGTGGGATCTGGAAGTGCGCGGTGAAACTCCCCAAGCCGTAAGCGACCTCAGCGGCTGGCTGATCGAGCATGCCTTTGTGGCCAGCGTCATCAAGGACGCCAGCGGCAAGACCCGGATCCTGCTTGGCCCTTTTAATTCGAAGGCTGACGCCGAGGCACGGCAGGCGGATGTGAACGCCGCGCTGATCAAGGCGAAGAAGCAGAACATCGAAACACTGGTGATCGAGCGCACGGTCGCTCAATAAGCGATCCATTCGGCGGAGCTGACTAAAGGGTGTCCCCCGTGATTCGTTTTTAAAGCAATCACTGAAGATACCCAGAAGGAGCTCCGCATGGCCTCCGCCAATCCTTACAAGTTGTTCGACGTTGTTTTGCGTCACAAGCATCAACTGAGCCCGCATTTGATGCGGATCACCCTCGCAAGCTCGGCGGTCACCGAGATGGCTGCGTGGGCGCCGGATCAGCGAGTGAAGCTGTTTTTCCCTGCAGCAGATGGCTCACCCGCCAGGCTTTCTCAGGGGGAGGGGTGGTACGCCCGTTTCCGCTCGATGCTGGTTGATCGTCGCCCGGCGATGCGCACCTACACCATCCGCCACTTGCGTGCCGAAGCAGGCGAAGTGGATATCGATTTCGTACTGCACGGCGAGACCGGTCCTGCCTCCCGTTGGGCCTTGCGAGCACAGCCTGGCGAGTCGATGCAGATTCTCGCCCCCGACAGCCGATTCACGGCACAAGAGGCGGGGGGATTTGAATGGAAACCTCCGCAAACGCTCAAGCAACTTCTGCTGGTCGCCGATTCCACAGCGTTGCCGGCCGCCATGGGGATTCTGGAAGAACTGGCGACACTGGCTGAACCGCCGCAGACCCAGGCGTTTTTTGAGGTCGACAGTCGTGAAGACATGTTGGCGGTTCCTGACTGGCCCGGGCTTTCGGTGCAATGGCTGATCCGCGATCAGGCAGCTGCCGGTACGTTGATGGTGGAAGCCGTGCGGCAGGCGACGTTGCCTGTTGATGCATCGCCGGTTGGGCAGGCGGTCGAGCTGGCGGATGTCGACATCGAAGAAGAGATTCTTTGGGAGGTCGCCGAAACGGCCAGCGAGGGATTCTATGGCTGGATCGCCGGAGAATCAGCAGCGGTCATGAGTCTGCGCAAATACCTGATCAAGGAGCGTGGCATCCCTCGCGAATCACTCAATCTGATGGGCTACTGGCGTTACAACAAGTCCGGCGGTTGAGCACAAAAAAGGCCTTGAGTTTGTCGCTCAAGGCCTTTTCTTTTGATCAGGATATCAACCGCAGGCTTTCAGGTTCACCGGGCCGACAAATTCATTGCCGCGTCCCATCACGCACGCCACGCTCTGATTACGCTGGCGCTCCCAGTCTTGCACCGGGTAAGTCTTGTCCCAGGCTTCGTACAGTTGCCGATCCTGCTTCGACAAGCGCAAGCCGTATTGTTTGCTCATGTAAAAGTAGGTGCGGGCGATCATGCCGCGAATCGAAGGGCGGGGCATGACCTTCTTCGCCTTGAAGTCGACCTGAGTCAGGCATGAGCCGTACTGACCCTTTTCGACCGGCAACCAACCGTAACTGAAATTGCTGCGGTCGCCATTCACCTCGCCGATGCTCGGCACCAGGTTGTGCAGGTCGGCTTCGGCTTTCTGATAGCTCGGGTCATAGCGGGTGCAATTCTTGCGACCGCCTTCCTGCCAGCATTGACGTTGATGGCCGAACTGCCACGCGGGAACGATGTGCTCCCATTCGATGCTGGATGCACGTTTGGCGTTCTTGCGTGGGACATAGCCGCAGGCGGCCAGATCGACCTTGTTGCCAGTGTATTTGCACCCGCAATAAAACTCGGTGGATTGTGGGGCGTACAGTTTCCAGGCGACCTTCTTGGCCTCGGTGAACGTACGCGGCGCACCGGCTTGCGCGCCAATGGATATGAACAGCAGCAGCACAGCAGCAAAACGCAGAATCATTGAATCAATCTTCCTTCGGCACAACCCAGAAAATCTGTACGCCACCATCGTCGCGGTAGGCGAGGGTGACGTTGTCGTTCTCGTCGATCTCTTCCAGCAAGCGCTCCCATTCATCCGCCGGCTCGTCTGGAAGGCGGAAGATCAGCGCGGCTTTGGCTTTTTGTGCGGTGGGGGAGTTGATGATTTTTTGAACGCGCATGCCCATGCGTTCGTAAGCGTCAGGAGCATCAGGGGAAGTGGCCACGAGGTTATCCTTATTAAGCTGTACGTGCATACAGTATTTAACTGTAGGCATTTTCGCAACTGCTTAAAATTCAAGAAAATCCTCTGACAGCGGTTTTCCGGTTTTGGTGTCGCGCAGGTGTAATTTTTCTTTGGCGGAGGCGGGAGCTTCACCCTCCGTCAGGTTGACGAAGGGTGAAAGCAGTGCCCGATCAGGAATGGATCGGGCGAAGGCAGATCAGTATTCCCAGAACATCCGTTGCAGCTCTTTGCTGTCGTTGGTCTTGGTCAAGGCAACCATGGCCAGGATGCGGGCTTTCTGTGGGTTCAGGTCGTGAGCAACCACCCAGTCGTATTTGTCGTCAGGTTGCTCGGCGTTGCGCAGAACGAAACCACCGGCATTGACGTGAGACGAGCGAATGATCTGCACACCGTCCTTGCGCAGTGCTTGCAAGGTCGGAACCACGCGGGAGGAAACCGAGCCGTTGCCGGTACCGGCATGGATGATCGCCTTGGCGCCGGACTGGGCGAGGGCCTTGTAGGCTGTGTCGCTGACATTGCCGTAGGAATAGGCGATTTCTACGTCAGGAAGGCTCTTGATGTTTTTGATATCGAATTCCGAATCCATGGTGTGGCGCTTGGCTGGCAGGCGGAACCAGTAGGATTTGCCTTCAACTACCATGCCGAGCGGACCCCAGGCGCTTTTGAACGCTTCGGTCTTGATGTTGATCATCTTGCTGACATCGCGACCCGACTGGATTTCATCGTTCAGGGTCACCAGTACGCCTTTGCCGCGAGCTTCTTTGCTGCTGGCGACGGCCACGGCGTTGTACAGGTTCAGCATGCCGTCCGCCGACATGGCGGTGCCCGGGCGCATGGAGCCGACGACGATGATCGGCTTGTCGGTTTTTTCCACCAGGTTCAGGAAGTAAGCGGTCTCTTCCAGGGTGTCGGTGCCGTGGGTGATGACGATGCCATCGACGTCTTTGCTGTCGGCCAGTTCGGAAACGCGACGACCCAGTTGCAGGAGGTTTTCGTTGGTGATGCTTTCCGAGGCGATTTGCATGACCTGTTCGCCACGCACATTGGCCAGCTTGCTCAGTTCGGGAATGCCGGCGATCAATTGTTCGACGCCTACCTTCGCGGCTTGATAGGTCGCGCTGTTGGCCGCGCTGGCGCCCGCGCCGGCAATGGTGCCGCCGGTGGCCAGTACCACTACATTGGCCAGCTTGGCCTGAGTTTCGGCTTCTTTTGCCTGGAGGGCGGTTGGCAGGAGCAGGAGGAGGGCCAAAGCGCCCGGAACGAAATTCTTCAAAGCAGATGTCATTATTTTTCTCTCTAGTAGTGAGACGGTGCTGATGCAGGTTCATCTAGATGCGCCCCGGGCCGATCTGAATGCCAGGGGTGCAGGGAGGGAGCAGGATCTGTACCAGTCGTACTGTGCTTGAGAGAAATGTTTAACCTCATGATTTAAATCAAGATTTATTCGATGATTGGTTTTGATCCTCCCTCGCTCATCCGGGTTTCCGAACGCGGGCTGTTTTCTCGTTCGGCTCACCGAAAAGGACTACGAGCTTCGTCCGCAGGGTGAGCTGGCCGGTTTTCGGATCTGTGCTAAAGAAAACGGCGCACTGGCCGATGCGCCTTTATAGGGATCCAATTTTTCAGGAGTTCAAATGTCATTGACTATCGGTTTGCCAAACCCCGGCGCGGTTACCATCGGCGGAAAAACAGCCGCTACGATCAATGCCCTGAGCGAGGCCAACGAGCAAGCGGCGGCCGAAGCGCTGGGCAAAGACGCTGGCGATACGAAGCAAGTCAGAACCGGTGGCGGCCCAGTGCAGGAGGAGGCGCCGGCCGAAAGCGGTGGCAATCAAAGCATCACGATCAAGATACTGCTCAAGCGCATGAAGGAGTTGCAGCAGCAATTGCAGGAGCAGCAACAGCAATTGGCCGCGGCGCAGGCGGCCAGCTATCCGACCGAAGAAGCCAAGACGACAGTCGTCATGTCGATCCAGGGGCAGATTGCAGACACCAACGCTGCACTCATGGAAGTGGCCGGCAATCTGGTTCGTGAGATGGCCAAGGGGTCCGGCAGCGGCGGTGTGATCAACACGACCGCCTAGGAAAAGGGGGTGGTGACGGTAATTCGCCCTACAAAAAATGCAGATTTTCAGTCGTTGACAAATGTCGGCAGGATTCGCATAGTTCGGTCTACGCAAACGTTTGCGCGGTCTTCGCGGTGAATTGATTTCGTCGTGGGGTGCAGCGAGCTTACGCCAGCGCAAGCGTTGCTCACAATAATCATAAGATCGGAGTGAACCCATGAAGCTGCCATTCGCTGGACGTCTTCTTGCTGTCGCCATGCTGGCTGCCGCATCCGCCGCACTGCCTGTCTCTTCGGCTTTCGCCGAGTCCCCTGAAAAACCCAAAGTCGCTCTGGTCATGAAATCTCTGGCCAACGAATTCTTCCTGACCATGGAAGACGGCGCCAAGGCCTACCAGAAAGAACATTCCGCCGATTTCGACCTGATCTCCAACGGCATCAAGGACGAAACCGATACGGCGGGGCAGACGCGCATCGTCGAACAGATGATTCTGGCGAAGGTCAACGCGCTGGTTATCGCACCGTCTGATTCCAAGGCGATGGTGCCGGTGATCAAGAAGGCCGTCGATGCCGGTATCACCGTGATCAACATCGATAACCAGCTCGATCCGGCTGTGATCAAAAGCAAGAACATCAGCGTTCCGTTCGTAGGCCCGGACAACCGCAAAGGTGCGCGTCTGGTGGGTGAGTACCTGGCCAAGCAACTGAAGGCCGGTGATGAAGTGGGCATCATTGAAGGCGTCTCCACGACGACCAACGCCCAGCAGCGTACCGCTGGCTTCAAGGATGCGATGGAGGCTGCGCAGATCAAGGTTGTTTCCCTGCAGTCCGGCGACTGGGAAATCGACAAGGGCAACAAGGTGGCCGCTTCGATTCTCAGCGAGTACCCGGACGTCAAGGCGCTGCTGGCCGGCAACGACAGCATGGCCGTGGGCGCCGTTTCCGCCGTGCGCGCTGCCGGCAAGGCCGGTCAGGTGCAGGTTGTCGGTTACGACAATATCAATGCCATCAAGCCCATGCTGAAGGACGGTCGCGTTCTGGCGACGGCCGACCAGTACGCCGCGAAGCAAGCGGTGTTCGGCATCGAGACCGCGCTGAAAATCATCAAGGGCGAGAAAGTCGACAGTGGTGCAAATGGCGTGATCGAAACGCCTGTCGAGCTGGTCACCAAGTAAGTCCTTTGGCGACACAATGGCGCTCGTCCGTCCGGGCGAGCGCATGGAGATTTTTATGTCAGTTTCCGCTCCGATCGCTGTCCTCTCGGTCAGCGGTATCGGCAAGACCTATGCGCAACCGGTACTGACCGGCATCGATCTGACGTTGATGCGCGGTGAAGTGCTGGCACTGACCGGTGAGAACGGTGCAGGTAAAAGCACCCTTTCGAAGATCATCGGTGGCCTGGTCACCCCTACCACCGGCCAGATGCAGTTCCAGGGCAAGGATTATCGCCCTGGCAGTCGCACGCAGGCTGAAGAACTGGGTGTGCGCATGGTCATGCAAGAGCTCAATCTGCTGCCGACGCTTTCGGTGGCGGAGAACCTGTTCCTCGACAACCTGCCGAGCAACGGTGGCTGGATCAGTCGCAAGCAGTTGCGCAAAGCCGCTATCGAAGCCATGGCTCAAGTCGGCCTCGATGCTATCGATCCGGACACACTGGTCGGCGAGCTGGGCATCGGTCATCAGCAAATGGTCGAGATCGCCCGTAACCTGATTGGCGATTGCCATGTGCTGATTCTCGACGAGCCGACCGCGATGCTGACTGCCCGTGAAGTCGAGATGTTGTTCGAGCAAATCACCCGGTTGCAGGCGCGTGGCGTCTCGATCATCTATATCTCCCACCGCCTCGAAGAGCTGGCCCGGGTCGCACAGCGCATTGCCGTGCTGCGTGACGGCAACCTGGTGTGCGTCGAGCCGATGGCCAATTACAACAGCGAGCAACTGGTCACCCTGATGGTTGGTCGCGAGCTGGGCGAGCATATCGATCTGGGGGCTCGCCATATCGGCGCGCCTGCCCTGACGGTCAAAGGCCTGACCCGCTCCGACAAGGTGCGCGACGTGTCCTTTGAGGTTCGCGCCGGTGAGATTTTTGGTATCTCGGGTCTGATCGGGGCAGGGCGCACCGAACTTTTGCGGCTGATCTTCGGTGCCGATGTCGCGGACAGCGGCACGGTGGCACTCGGTTCGCCGGCAAAAACGGTGAGCATTCGCTCGCCAGTCGACGCAGTGCGCAACGGTATCGCCTTGATCACCGAGGATCGCAAGGGCGAAGGCCTGCTGTTGAGCCAATCGATCAGCGCCAACATTGCTTTGGGCAACATGCCGGAGATTTCCAGCGGCGGGTTCGTCAACAACGGCGATGAAACGAAGCTCGCGCAGCGGCAGATCGACGCTATGCGCATCCGCAGTTCCAGCCCGACGCAACTGGTGTCCGAGCTGTCCGGCGGTAACCAGCAAAAGGTGGTGATCGGTCGCTGGCTCGAGCGCGACTGTTCGGTGCTGCTGTTCGACGAGCCGACTCGCGGTATCGATGTCGGCGCCAAGTTCGATATCTATGCCTTGCTCGGCGAACTGACCCGTCAGGGCAAAGCGCTGGTCGTGGTGTCCAGCGATTTGCGCGAACTGATGCTGATCTGCGACCGCATCGGCGTGTTGTCGGCGGGACGTCTGATCGACACCTTCGAGCGCGACAGCTGGACCCAGGATGACTTGCTTGCCGCCGCATTCGCCGGCTACCAGAAACGTGATGCGTTGCTCAACGAAGCAGCGCCTAGGGATCTCCCATGAAAACTGCATCTTCCGCCGGCAAATCCAGTGGCAATTTCTACGGCCTCGGCACTTACCTGGGCCTGGCCGGCGCGTTGTTGGCAATGATTGCGCTGTTCTCGGTCATGAGCAGCCATTTCCTTTCGTACAACACCTTCAGCACCCTGGCCAACCAGATTCCCGACCTGATGGTTCTGGCGGTGGGCATGACGTTCGTGCTGATCATCGGCGGGATCGACCTGTCGGTAGGCTCGGTACTGGCACTCGCGGCCTCCACTGTCAGCGTGGCGATTCTTGGCTGGGGCTGGAGCGTGTTGCCGGCTGCCTTGTTGGGTATGGCTGTCGCGGCGTTGGCCGGCACGGTTACCGGCTCGATCACCGTGGCGTGGCGAATTCCGTCATTTATCGTGTCGCTCGGTGTGCTCGAGATGGCCCGCGGCCTGGCCTATCAGATGACCGGTTCGCGCACGGCCTACATCGGTGACTCCTTTGCGTGGCTGTCGAACCCGATCGCCTTTGGCATTTCACCCTCGTTCATCATTGCCTTGCTGGTCATTTTCGTTGCCCAGGCCGTTCTGACCCGTACCGTGTTCGGTCGCTATCTGATCGGCATTGGCACCAACGAGGAAGCGGTGCGTCTGGCGGGGATCAATCCAAAACCCTACAAGATCCTGGTGTTCAGTCTGATGGGCCTGCTCGCCGGTATTGCGGCGCTGTTCCAGATTTCCCGGCTGGAAGCGGCCGACCCGAACGCCGGTTCTGGCCTTGAGCTGCAAGTCATCGCTGCGGTGGTGATCGGCGGTACCAGCCTGATGGGTGGGCGTGGTTCGGTGATCAGTACCTTTTTCGGCGTGTTGATCATCTCCGTGCTGGCGGCCGGCCTGGCGCAGATTGGCGCGACCGAACCGACCAAGCGCATCATCACCGGTGCGGTGATCGTGATCGCCGTGGTGCTTGACACCTATCGCAGTCAACGCGCAAGTCGACGGGGCTGATAAATGGCAACGATCAAGGATGTGGCGGCACTTGCAGGAATTTCCTACACGACCGTGTCCCACGTAGTAAACAAGACCCGACCGGTGAGCGAAGAGGTGCGACTCAAGGTCGAGGCGGCGATCAAGAGTCTCGACTATGTGCCGAGCGCCGTGGCCCGTTCGCTGAAAGCGAAAACCACCGCCACCATCGGCTTGCTGGTGCCCAACAGCCTCAACCCGTACTTCGCCGAACTGGCGCGCGGGATCGAGGATTACTGCGAGCGTAACGGCTACTGCGTGATTCTCTGCAACTCCGACGACAACCCGGACAAGCAGCGCAGCTACCTGCGGGTGCTGCTCGAAAAGCGCATCGACGGCTTGATCGTCGCGTCTGCGGGTGGCGACAGCGGTCTGGCACAAGGACTGGCTGGCGTGAAGACGCCGATGGTGATCGTCGACCGTGGACTCGAAGGCGTGGACGCCGACCTGGTGCGCATCGATCACGAATATGGCGCGTACCTTGCGACGCGGCATCTGCTTGAGCTCGGTCATCGCGACATCGCCACTATCGGTGGTCCGGCCAGCACCAGCGTCGCGCAAATGCGTCAGGCCGGTTTTGCCCGAGCGTTGAAAGAGGCCGGGATTGAAGTGTCCCCGTCGCGCATGCTGGAAAGCGACTTCACCAGCACTGGCGGTTACAACGCGGCTTCAGTCCTCCTTGAGCGCAAGCCGCCGAGCGCGATCTTTGCCGGTAACGACATGATCGGCATCGGTGTGCTGCGAGCCGCGGCCGAGCGCAACGTGCGCGTGCCTGCCGAACTGTCGGTGATCGGTTTCGACGATATCCAGATGAGTCGCTACGTATATCCAGCGCTGACGACTGTGGGCCAGTCGATCCTGCAACTGGGCGAGATGGCCGCGGAAGTTTTGTTGCGAAGAATTGCCACCCCGGGTCTGGCGACGGATCAGCGGATCGTGACCCCGAGTATTGTCCTGCGCGAATCGACTGCACCGCTGTCCGGCGTGTTCACCGAATACCGCTGAAACGAATTGAAGAGTAGTGATGTATGTCCGCAAATGTAGTGGTAATAGGCAGCCTGAACATGGACCTGGTCACCCGGGCGCCGCGCTTGCCCCGGGGCGGTGAGACGCTGATCGGTCATTCCTTCGCTACCGTGTCCGGTGGCAAGGGCGCCAATCAGGCCGTAGCTGCCGCGCGCCTGGGTGCGCAGGTGTCTATGGTCGGCTGTGTCGGCAACGATGCCTACGGCGTGCAATTGCGCGAGGCGTTGCTGGTTGAGCAGATCGATTGCCAGGCGGTCAGCGTGGTCGAGGATTCCAGTGGTGTGGCGCTGATCGTGGTCGATGACAACAGTCAAAACGCGATTGTCATCGTGGCCGGTGCCAATGGCTCGATGACCCCGGCGGTTATCGACCGGTTTGACAGCGTGCTGCAGGCTGCCGACGTGATCATTTGCCAGCTGGAAATCCCCGATGCCACGGCAGGCCACGCGCTGAAGCGCGGACGTGAACTGGGCAAGACGGTCATCCTTAACCCGGCGCCGGCCAGTCGCCCGCTGCCAGCGGACTGGTTTGCTGCAATCGATTACCTTATTCCCAACGAGAGCGAGGCCGCCGCGCTCAGCGGTTTGCCGGTGGACTCATTGGAGACCGCTGAAAAAGCAGCAGCGCACCTGATGTCACTGGGCGCCGGCAAGGTCATCATCACGCTTGGTGCTCAAGGCTCATTGTTCGCCAACGGCACGGGTTACCAGTATTTTTCTGCCCCCAAAGTGAAGGCTGTCGATACCACCGCCGCCGGGGACACCTTTGTCGGCGGATTTGCGGCTGCGCTGGCGGCCGGCAAAACCGAGGACGAGGCCATTCGTTTCGGGCAAGTCGCTGCAGCCCTGTCGGTCACCCGGGCAGGTGCCCAGCCCTCCATTCCTACCACCTCCGACGTACAGGCATTCAAACCCGCATGAAAAAGACTCCTCTGCTGAATGTCGCCCTGTCGCGGCTGATTGCTTCCCTTGGGCACGGCGACATGGTGGTGATCGGCGATGCCGGCCTGCCGGTACCGCCGGGTGTCGAGTTGATCGACCTGGCGTTGACGCACGGCGTGCCGGATTTCGTCAGCACCCTGAAAGTCGTGCTCAGCGAGATGCAGGTGGAAAGCCACGCACTGGCCAAGGAGATTTTCGACAAGCAACCGACTGCGCTGCCCACGCTGGACGAGCTGAATGACGAAGGCTCGCTGGGGCGGCGTGACCTGCTCAGTCACGAGCAGTTCAAGGTACTCAGCCGACAGGCACGAGCGATTGTTCGCACGGGCGAATGCCAGCCGTACTGCAACATCGTGCTGGTAGCCGGGGTTACGTTCTAACAGGGTTCGACCCTATTGATTTCATCTGCACAAGGAATGCGCCATGCACCGCTATGCTCAAAAAATGCACCAATTGATTCGGAGTCTGCTGCTTTTGTCCGTGATAACCGCGACCGGCGCCCAGGCGGCGGAAAAGATCGACCTGATCATCGACACCGACCCCGGCGCCGACGACGTGGTCGCCCTGTTGTTTGCTCTGGCCTCCCCGGAGGAGCTGAACATTCGTGCGTTGACCACCGTCGCCGGAAACGTGCGTCTGGACAAGACTTCGCGCAATGCGCGGTTGGCCCGTGAGTGGGCAGGGCGGGAAGAGATTCCGGTGTACGCCGGCGCGCCAAAACCGTTGATGCGCACGCCGATCTACGCCGAAAACATCCATGGCAAGGAAGGCCTGTCGGGTGTCACCGTGCACGAACCGAAAAAAGGCCTGGCCGAGGGCAATGCGGTCAACTACCTGATCGACACCCTGAAAAAAGCCAAGCCGCACAGCATCACTATTGCGATGCTCGGCCCGCAGACCAACCTGGCCCTGGCGCTGATCCAGGAGCCGGAGATTGTTCAGGGAATCAAGGAAGTGGTGATCATGGGGGGCGCCCACTTCAATGGCGGCAATATCACGCCAGTGGCCGAGTTCAATCTGTACGCCGACCCGCAAGCCGCGGAGGTGGTGCTCAAAAGCGGCGTGAAACTGACTTACCTGCCGCTGGACGTGACCCACAAGATCCTGACCAGTGACGCGCGCCTGAAGCAGATCGCGGCGCTGAACAACAATGCGAGCAAGATTGTTGGCGACATCCTCAACGAGTACATCAAAGGGGATATGGAGCACTACGGCATTCCGGGTGGCCCGGTGCATGACGCCACTGTCGTGGCTTACCTGCTCAAGCCTGAGCTGTTCACGGGGCGTTCGGTGAATGTGGTGGTCGACAGCCGTGAAGGCCCGACCTTCGGCCAGACCATTGTCGACTGGTATGACGGCCTGAAGGCGCCGAAGAACGCTTTCTGGGTGGAAAGCGGTGACGCCCAGGGCTTCTTCGACCTGCTGACCGAGCGTCTCAAGCGTCTGAAGTAAGCGATACGCCCGCAGGTGCCAGCTTGCGGGCTTTTACTCCCTCTCGGTGTCCGATGTCCCTTTGAAGTCATCGGGATACTTCTCGAACAGTTGGGCGATGAAGGTTTGTGCGCCTTGCGTCCCCAGTGTCTTCACCAGCAGGTCGATGCTGATCAATGCCAATTCCTCCGGACTACCCGGGCTGTAGGAACTATGCCCTTGTCGCCAAGTGGCCTTAATGTCGGCGGTAATGCTTACGGTGGTCATGGCAAGGCTCGGTCGCGGGATCGGAGTTCTGAGTTAACCACTAAGCCGAGCGTTTGGCACTGCGACTTAGGCATGAGCGCGGGGCTGTGCGACACTTGGTCGTTCCGCAAAAAACAAGGATTGAGCTGTGCAGATCGATTTGAATAGCCCGGACGGCCTGACCCTTGATGCTGTCCGCCGGTTGCTGGCGTCGGCCAGTGATGACGAACATACCCAACTGCGCGTGACCAAGGGCGGTATTGCCTATATCTCTTCGGGTGTCACTGGCGGTCAAGACATCGATGGCCTGCTGTTTCGCTTGGAGACCTGGGCAAAAGGCTCGGGGTATGTGGGAAATGTCGCGGCCAGCGACGAAGTCTGGGTCATGCAGATTTTCAATGCGCTCAAAGACAATTGGCCGAATCCGCCTTACGACTACATTGATGTCTATTGAGTGTTATTAATATTCAGTGACGTTTTACGGGGTGAGATTTCAGGCGTTGCTCAGGCACACTCGGCGTTTTTCCGATCGTGGGGCAGGGGGATGGCTCTCACCGTGAAACCAAACGCCTTATTGGCGGTCGCACGATCTCTGCTCAAATTGAAATAAGGAGGCTTCATGCCTTGGAAGTTCGCGTCACTGGGTGCACTGATGGCCGTTGCTGTGTTGGCGGGTTGCAGCACAACCTCCAGTGAGTCGCAGAAGGATCCTGTGACGACTGAGGCCGGCCTTGGTCGTTGTGAGGCGTCAGCAGCGGAGTTCGCTCTCGGCAAGAAAGCTTCGCCGGAGCTGTTGGAGCAGGCACGCAAAAAA
>Ga0068844_107859_pt1 | contig 14690 bp, 11 predicted proteins | sample Hof3ISUMetaT_22_FD_73616 | JGI IMG/M metagenome (GOLD analysis project Ga0068844, IMG submission 73616) | Enriched soil aggregate microbial communities from Iowa State university to study microbial drivers of carbon cycling -... | ecosystem: Environmental > Terrestrial > Soil > Agricultural land...
ATTCCGAAATACTGCATATTCCTTTATGGGAGCGTCGTTACTCCAACGGCATCACTGTGACCCGAACTTCGGGATCATGATTGCCACCCCCTAGAATGACTCCACGCAACGGCGACACATCGGAAAAATCCCGGCCCCAGGCCAGGGTGATGTGTTCCAGCGCCGGTTGCACATTGTTGGTCGGATCGAAGTCCACCCAGCCCGACACCGGACAAAACACCGAGATCCAGGCATGGGACGCATCGGCGCCGATCAATCGCGGTTGGCCGGGCGGTGGCTGGGTCAACAGGTAGCCGCTGACGTAGCGCGCCGCCAACCCCCGGGACCGCACGCACGCAAGCATCAGGTGGGCGAAGTCCTGACAAACCCCGCGTCGGCGTTCCAGCACTTCCACCAGGGGGGTGGCGACCTGCGTCGCTTCGGCATCGAAGGTGAATTCGCTGAAGATTTTCTCCATCAAGGCCTGAACACCCAGCAACAGCGGTCGCCCCGCCGGAAAGCAACTCTCGGAAAACTCGACGAAGGTGCGCTTGAGGTGTACGTAAGGTGATTCGAACCGGTAACGGCAGGCTTCGAGCAATGGGTCCGAAAGCGCCTGGCTGCTGTAGGTCAACGCACTGCGGGTGTCTTCCCATGCTGGAGATCGATTGAAATCGACCAGGGGTCTGGGCAGCACCTCGATCGTCAGGCTGGCATTGACCAGAAGTTCATCATGGGGACGCTCGAACGCCAGCCGGGTCAACGGATTGCCGAACACATCCAGCTCATCGCGGCGTGAGGTCGGGACCGGACTGATCTGCAGTTGCTGATCGGCGCAACGCTGCCACGCACAAGGCCGGGGCCACAAATGCGCCAGTTGCTGGGCCAGGGACACCGGGCTGTCATAGTGATAATGGGTGTCGTGGAAAATCTGGTAGCGAGCATTCATCAGACGGACACCGTGCGCTGGCTGACATCATCGACGTGGGCGAAGTGACGCAAGGCCAGGCGATCCGATACCTGGCCGCTGGCATCGGCAATCTCCTGCAGCAGATCGGCCAGCCCTTCAACGGCAGCGCGCACGCTGGCAGCGCCAAACAGCGGGTTTTCCAGGCAGCCCAGATCAAAACGCGCCAGGCGCTCCACCAACTGCGGCAGGCCCGCTTCGCGAGGTGCGCCAAAGTCATCGCACAGGCGCTTGATCGTGCGGGTCACCAGTTTCAACTGGAAAAGCACCGCGTGCGGGTTCTGCTCATCAAGCAACAAGAGGTCGAGCACCGGGATCAATTGCGCCACCGCCAAATACCGCGAACGATACGTGATGCTGCTGTTGCCCAGCTCCAGCAACCATTCCAGCCCCGCCTGATCGAACGCCCCGGCGCCACGCAGGAACGCCGCGAGACTGCCGCTGAGAAACTGCAGGCGCTCGATCCGTCGACCGATCATCAAGAACCGCCAGCCCTCGTCCCGGGTCATGTCGTCCAGCGCGAAACCGGACAGCGCCGCCAGGGACATGACCAGCCGGTTGAGGAAGTCGAGTAACTCACCGAAATCCGGCTCTACGGTCTCGAGCTCCAGCGCTTCGCGTTGCAGCTCCACCAGCGCCTGCCAGTTTTCCCGCGAGAGCTTGCCACGCACCTGCGAGGCGGCCCATTGCAGACGTTGCAGGTTGGAACGCAGGCTGAACGGCCAGTCATCGCCGAGCATCGCAGCGAGCAACCGCTCCGGCAGTTCGCCTTCATCGGGCAACAGCATCAGGCGCTCGCCGAGGTCGACCGCGGCGTCCAGGGCCTGCGGGTCATCGCCGTCGACATACCGCGCCAGCATGATCCGCAGCAATCGGGCGCTGTCATCGCAGCGTTCGCAGTAACGGCCGAACCAGAACAGGTTTTCCACCACCCGCGATGGAAGATAAGGATCGCGCCGTACCAGATCCTGCACGCCAATATTGCGCTGGGCTTTCCACTGTTCGCCGCTCGGTGCACGCTCCCCCAGCACCCAGGTGTCCTTGCTTGCCCCGCCGCGTTGCATCGACACCACCTCGGCATCCGCCTGCGCGGCCACTCGGGTCAAGCCACCGGGCAACACCCGATAACCTTCGCGACTGGCCACTGCATACATGCGCATGCCGATGGCCCGTGGTTGCAGTTGACCGTCTTCGGCCCGCCATATAGGCGCCTGGGACAACTGCGCGAGTTCTTGCGCAACATAAGCATATGGCCGCGCCTGCATGCGCTCGGCCAGGGCCTGACGCTGTTTTTCACTCAAATCGCGACCAAACACCGGGGCAAAGCTCTGGGACGGAAACGCGGGCTTGATCAGCAGTTCCGGCAGCTTTTCCAAGGCTTGGGCCAGCACGGGCGCCTCTCCGCACCACCAGGTGGCGATGGACGGCAGGATCAGTTCTTCGCCAAACAGGAATTGGTTGATCCTCGGCAGGAACCCCAGCAAACCCGGCGACTCCAGCACGCCACTGCCGAGGGCGTTGGCCACCAGAACCCGTCCCTGTCGTACCGCTTCGAGCAGGCCCGGTACGCCCAGGGCCGAGTCGGTGCGCAATTCCAGCGGGTCGCAGAAGTCGTCGTCGAGCCGGCGCATGATTGCGTGGACCCGACGCAGGCCGCTCAGGGTCTTCAGGTAGACCGTGGCATCGCGCACCGTCAGGTCGCCACCTTCCACCAGCGGATAGCCGAGCTGGCGAGCCAGGTACAGGTGTTCGAAATAGCTTTCGTTGAACCGCCCCGGCGTCAGCAGGACCACCAGGGGTGCCGCGTCGTCGCTCGGCGCCTGCCGGGCCAGTGTTTCCTGGAGGGTGCGGAAGAATCCCGCCAGGTGCTGCACCTTCAAGTCACGGTACAACTCGGGAAAGGCCCGAGACACGATGGTGCGGTTTTCCAGCGCATAGCCAGCCCCGGACGGTGCTTGAGTGCGATCCGCCGTGACCCACCAACGGCCATCGGGTGTGCGCGCCAGATCAACGGCATACAGATGCAAAAAGGCCCCGTCGGGCGGCTTGATCCCCTGACAGGGCCAGAGGAAATTGTTGTGGCCAAATACCAGCTCGGCCGGCAGCAGCCCTTCGGCGATCAAGCGTTGCGGGCCATACAGATCGGCCAGCACCGCATTGAGCAAGCGCGCGCGCTGGGCAATGCCGGCCGACAATTGCTCCCACTCATCGGCGGCAATCACATGGGGCAGCAAATCCAGCTCCCACGGTCGATCGGCGCCCTTGGGATCGGCGTAGACGTTATAGGTGACGCCGTTTTCCTGGATCTGCCGGGCCAGCAGCGCCTGACGCTGCACCAACTGCGCGGGTGTGCTGCGCTGCAACTGGTCGAACAGCCGACGCCAGTGCGGCCGTACGGCACCGCTGTGGTCGAGCAATTCATGATACGTGCCCGCCGTCAGCGGGTAGCGGTCTAGCAGGTCTGGCATGGAAAGCTCGGCAGACAGCAATGATCGGTCAGACTAACGCACGCTCATGACACCCGGATAGACGAAAAATCCGGGCGTCGCGTACGAATTAGAAACGTCGTAAATCGAGCGTCATCGGCAGCTCGTCGTTCACTTCCATATTCGGTATCGGAAGTTTCCCCGGGGTGTGCCCGATACGGAAGAAACGCGCCATGCGCCGGCTCTCGGCTTCATTGGCGTTCACTGGCAAGGTCTCGTAGTTGCGCCCCCCCGGATGCGCGACGTGATACTGACAACCGCCCAGCGAACGTCCCATCCAGGTGTCGAGCAAGTCGAACACCAGCGGCGCATGGACCGGGATGGTCGGCTGCAGGCAATTGGCCGGTTGCCAGGCGCGGAAGCGCACACCGGCGACGAATTCGCCGACCCGCCCGGTGGGCTGCAACGGCACAGGTAGGCCGTTACAGGTCAGCAGGTAGCGTTGCGGCGCCATTCCACTGAGTTTGACCTGCAAACGCTCCAGGGACGAGTCGACGTACCGTACCGTGCCCCCCACTGCGCCCTCCTCGCCCAGTACGTGCCACGGCTCAAGCGCCTGACGCAGTTCCAGGGCGATGCCATTGACGGCGTAGTCGCCGACCTTGGGGAAGCGGAACTGCAGGTGCGCCGCGAACCACTCTGCCCGCACTGGATAACCGGCGGCGTTGAGCTCGACGATCACGTCGGCGAAATCCTGCTCGATAAAGTGCGGCAACAGGAACCGGTCGTGCAGTTCCGTGCCCCAGCGCGCCAGCTTCGCCGGCGCATAAGGCTCACGCCAGAACCGTGCAACCAACGCCCGCAGCAAGAGCTGCTGGGCCAGACTCATGCGCGCATGGGGCGGCATTTCAAAGGCGCGCAACTCCAGCAAGCCCAGGCGACCGGTGGCGCCATCCGGCGAATAGAGTTTGTCGATGCAGAACTCCGCGCGATGGGTGTTGCCAGTCACGTCGATCAACAGGTTGCGCAGCAATCGATCCACCAGCCAGGGCGCGCACTCCTCGCCCGGCCCGGGCATCTGGGCGAAGGCAATTTCCAGTTCATACAAGGCGTCGTTGCGCGCTTCGTCGACTCGCGGGGCTTGGGACGTCGGGCCGATGAACAGCCCGGAGAACAGGTAGGACAGCGACGGATGGTTATGCCAGTAGCTGATCAGGCTGCGCAGTAAGTCCGGACGCCGCAGAAACGGTGAGTCCGCCGGTGTCGCCCCACCCAGTACGAAGTGGTTGCCACCACCGGTGCCGGTGTGCCGGCCGTCAATCAGGAATTTCTCGGTGGTCAGTCGGGTCTGACGCGCCTCTTCATAGAGAAACTCAGTGCGCTCAACCAATTCGTCCCACGTCGCCGATGGCTGCACGTTGACTTCGATCACGCCGGGATCGGGCGTGACGCGAAAGTTGCTCAGACGCGGATCGCTCGGCGGTTCGTAACCTTCCAACAGCACAGGGCAATGCAGCTCCTGGGCAGTGGCTTCGATGGCTGCCACTAACTCCAGATAATCTTCGACCCGCTCCAGTGGTGGCATGAACAGGTACAACCGGCCTTGCCGCGCTTCGGCGCAGAACGCGGTGCGGGTCAGCCAGTCGGCAGACTCATCGATCTTCGGTGCGCGATCTTCAGTCAACGCCGCCGCGCCCTGGCGCTGCAGTTGCTCGGTGTCAGGCAGCGCCGGGAAGTCCTGATTGGGATCGTTGGGGTGAATGAATGGATACTCCGCGGCCTTCACCCACGGCTGTGATCCCAGAGGCAGGCGGTAGCCCAGCGGCGAATCACCCGGCACCAGGCGGCAGTGCTCGTCACGCAGATACCAGCGACCACTTTGCCACTGATCACCCTTGGCGGTACGCGCGAGTGGCAAGACCTGGCCTATCACCTTGTCCAGGCCCTGACTGAAGACTTTGCGCAAACGCGCACGCTCCAGGGGCTCTTCGAGTCGCGAGTCTTCAGCACTGACGTTTTGCGGCAACGTGCCTTCGCGCCAGAGGTAATAGAAATTGTCCTCATAGGCTGGAAACACAAAGCGTGTCGGAATCTTCAAACGCTCGGCGACACTCGCCAGAAACCGTCCGGCCAGTTCGCCATTGGCGCCGTAATCCTGCAGCTCGTCGGCGATCAGTGCACTGTTTTGCCAGATCGGCACACCGTCGCGGCGCCAGTAGCAATTGAGCGACCAGCGCGGCAGTTGTTCGCCGGGGTACCACTTGCCCTGGCCAAAATGCACCAGGCCCTGCGGGGCATAGCGTTGACGCAGGCGCTGGAACAGTTCGGCGGACAGCCGACGCTTGTCCGGCCCCAGCGCCGCGGTGTTCCACTCGGCACCGTCCGGGTCATCGATGGACACGAATGTCGGCTCGCCGCCCATGGTCAGGCGCACATCGCCCGCCAGCAGATCGGCGTCGATCTGCCGGCCGAGAGTCTGGATCGCCTGCCATTGCGCTTCGGTGTAGGGTTTGGTCACCCGAGGGGCTTCCCAGATACGCTCCACCGACATCTCGTGACTGAATTCACACTCGCACGGCTCCACCAAGCCACTGATCGGTGCCGCAGAGGATGGATCGGGACTGCAGGCCAGCGGAATGTGCCCTTCACCGGCAAACAGCCCCGAGGTCGCATCCAGGCCGATCCAGCCGGCACCGGGCAGATACACCTCGCACCAGGCGTGCAAGTCGGTGAAGTCGACTTCGGTACCCGAAGGGCCGTCGAGGCTTTTCACGTCAGCGGTCAACTGGATCAGGTAACCCGACACGAAACGTGCCGCCAGCCCCAGGTTACGCAGCAGCTGCACCAGCAACCACGCCGAATCGCGGCAGGAGCCACAGGCCTGCTCCAGGGTGTACTCAGGGCTTTGCACACCCGGCTCCATGCGGATCAGGTAGCCGATGTCTGCGCTCAGACGCTGGTTGAGCGCCACGAGGAAATCCACGGCTGGCAACGGCGTGCGGTCGATGCCGTCCAGATAGGCCTTGAACTTCGGCGTCAGGGGCAGGGTTTCCAGGTACGGCGCCAGTTCCTTGCGCTCGTCGGTGGTGTACGCGAATGGAATCGTTTCGGCATAAGGCTCAAGGAAAAAGTCGAACGGATTGAACACCGCCATTTCCGCCAGAAGATCGACCTCGATCCGCAGCTCGTCGGTTTTCTCCGGGAACACCAATCGCGCCAGGTAATTACCCTGGGGATCCTGCTGCCAGTTGATGAAATGCCGTTCGGGCGAGACTTTCAGCGCATAGGAGAGTATCCGCGTGCGACTGTGGGCAGCGGGGCGCAGGCGCACAATCTGCGGACCCAGCTCGACAGCGCGGTCATAGCGGTAATGTGTAACGTGGTGCAATGCGACATGGATCGACACGGCGTGCCTCCTGCGAGCCCTAAGCGTACTGGAAAGCGCGCAAGACTTATGCCATCGAGCAGTGCTGGCGCTTTCTCCCGTTGCAGGAGGCAGTACAGCACCAAAATCGGGCGATGCGGGAAATTCGTTGGAGACGATTGCACGGATTTGTGGCGAGGGATGGTGGCGAGCACCAAACCTGTGGCGAGGGGATTTATCCCCGTTCGACTGCGAAGCAGGCGCAGAGTCGTTCACCTGATCATTTGTGGGTGCCGGTTGTTGGGACTGCTTTCGCAGCCCGTCGGGGATAAATCCCCTCGCCACAGGTGTCATCGGTACAGAAATGCAAAACGCCAACCCGAAGGTTGGCGTTCTGTTCAGCTCAAGCGAGTTTTAGCGTGGCACGACTGGCTTGCGCGCAGGCTTGGGCCCCTTGCCCTTGGCCGCTTCCTTGCGCTCCTTGGCCGCCTGCTGGTTGCGGGCGAACGCCGCCGCCTTGGCCTGCTCGCGCTTGTCCCACGGGTTGCCGCCATCGCTGGCGCGTGGAGGCAGGCCGGTGTGCTGGGTCAGGATCTTGGTGGTCTTTTCCCCTGCAACCTTGTGGCTGCCCGCCGGCGTGGAGTTCTTGCGACGGGCACTCTGGTAGCTGTCGGTGGACGGCTGGTGCAGCGGGATCAACTGGTTCTTGCCCGGCCCGATCAGGTCCGCGCGGCCCATGCGGGTCAACGCCTCACGCAGCATCGGCCAGCCTTTCGGATCGTGATAACGCAGGAACGCCTTGTGCAGGCGGCGCTGCTCTTCGCTCTTGACGATGGTCACCGCGTCGCTCTTGTAGGTGACCTTGCGCAGCGGGTTCTTGCCCGAGTGGTACATCGCGGTGGCGGTGGCCATCGGCGACGGGTAGAACGCCTGCACCTGGTCGGCACGGAAACCATTGCCCTTGAGCCACAGGGCCAGGTTCATCATGTCTTCGTCGGTGGTACCCGGGTGGGCGGCGATGAAGTACGGAATCAGGTACTGCTCTTTGCCAGCTTCCTTGGAGTACTTCTCGAACATGCGCTTGAACTTGTCATAGCTGCCGATGCCCGGTTTCATCATCTGGTTGAGCGGACCTTCCTCGGTGTGTTCCGGGGCGATTTTCAGGTAACCGCCGACGTGGTGGGTCACCAGCTCCTTGACGTACTCCGGCGACTCGACCGCGAGGTCATAACGCAGGCCGGAAGCGATCAGGATCTTCTTCACACCCGGCAAGGCACGAGCGCTGCGATACAACTGGATCAGCGACGAGTGATCGGTGTTCAGGTTCGGGCAAATGCCAGGGAACACGCAGGACGGCTTGCGGCACGCGGATTCGATTTCCGGCGTCTTGCACGCAATGCGGTACATGTTCGCGGTCGGGCCGCCGAGGTCGGAAATCACCCCGGTAAAACCGGGAACCTTGTCGCGAATTTCTTCGATTTCGCGAATGATCGACTCTTCGGAACGGTTCTGGATGATCCGCCCTTCGTGCTCGGTGATCGAGCAGAAGGTGCAGCCGCCGAAGCAGCCACGCATGATGTTCACCGAGAAACGGATCATCTCGTAGGCCGGGATTTTCTCCTTGCCGTATGCCGGGTGCGGAACGCGCTGGTAAGGCATGCCGAACACGTAGTCCATTTCTTCGGTGGTCATCGGAATCGGCGGCGGATTGAACCAGACGTCGACTTCGCCATGCTTTTGCACCAGCGCACGGGCGTTGCCCGGGTTGGTTTCCAGGTGCAACACACGGTTGGCGTGGGCGTAGAGCACCGCGTCATTACGCACCTTCTCTACCGACGGCAGACGGATCACGGTCTTGTCGCGGGTCATCTTCGGGCTGGCCAGGATCTGCACGACCTTGGCTTCCTGCGGGTCTTCAACCGGCCCTTTTTCCTGCTCGATGGCGCAGGCCTGGGTGTCCTGGGTGTTCACGTACGGGTTGATGATCTTGTCGATCTTGCCCGGACGGTCGATGCGTGTGGAATCGACTTCGTACCAGTCTTTGGGCGTATCGCGACGGATGAACGCGGTGCCGCGCACGTCGGTGATGTCCTCGATTTTGTGGCCGTAGGACAGACGCTGGGCGACTTCGACGATCGCTCGCTCGGCGTTGCCGTAGAGCAGGATGTCGGCGCAGGCGTCGATCAGGATCGAGTTGCGAACGCGATCCTGCCAGTAATCGTAGTGAGCGATGCGACGCAGGGACGCTTCGATGCCGCCGAGCACGATCGGCACGTGCTTGTAGGCTTCCTTGCAACGCTGGCTGTAGACCAGGCTCGCGCGGTCCGGCCGCTTGCCTGCCAGGCCGCCGGGCGTATAAGCGTCATCGGAACGGATTTTCTTGTCGGCGGTGTAGCGATTGATCATCGAGTCCATGTTGCCGGCCGCGACACCGAAGAACAGGTTCGGCTCGCCGAGCTTCATGAAGTCGTCTTTGGACTGCCAGTTCGGCTGGGCAATGATCCCGACGCGGAAGCCCTGGGACTCCAGCAGCCGGCCGATGATCGCCATGCCGAACGACGGGTGATCGACGTAGGCATCACCGGTGACGATGATGATGTCGCAGGAATCCCAGCCAAGCTGATCCATCTCCTCCCTGCTCATCGGCAGGAATGGCGCTGGTCCGAAACATTCGGCCCAGTACTTGGGATAGTCAAATAACGGTTTGGCTGCTTGCATGTCGATAACCGGTGTTGGCTTTCATTGAATTTCGCGGGCGCGGAATATAGCACAAATTTTGACCAATTCCGACGACTGCGGTCGGAAATTGCGCGCAACTCATGTGGGAGCGGGCTCGCTCGCGAAGGCGGCGTTTCAGTCGATATTGATGCTGCCTGACACACCGCCTTCGCGAGCAAGCCCGCTCCCACAGGTTATTCGTCGTCGTCGAAGTTGTAGCTACCCGGCGCCAGGTTCTCGAAGCGCGTGTACTTACCGATGAAGGCCAGGCGGATAAAGCCGATCGGGCCGTTCCGCTGCTTGCCGATGATAATTTCGGCGATGCCTTTGTGCTCGGTCTCAGGGTGGTACACCTCGTCGCGATACACGAACATGATCACGTCGGCGTCCTGCTCGATCGCTCCGGATTCACGCAAGTCGGAGTTCACCGGGCGCTTGTTCGGGCGCTGCTCCAGGGAACGGTTGAGCTGGGACAGCGCAACGACCGGGCAATTGAATTCCTTGGCCAGGGCTTTCAGGGACCGGGAGATCTCGGAAATCTCGTTGGTCCGGTTGTCACCGCTGGAGCCCGGGATCTGCATCAACTGCAGGTAGTCGATCATGATCAGGCCGACCTCACCATGCTCACGCACCAGACGCCGGGTGCGCGCACGCATTTCCGACGGGCTGATGCCGGCGGTATCGTCGATGAACAGCTTGCGGTCGTTGAGCAGGTTGACCGCCGAGGTCAGGCGTGGCCAATCGTCATCTTCCAACTGACCGGAACGCACCTTGGTCTGGTCGATACGGCCGAGGGACGACAACATACGCATGATCAGCGATTCGCCTGGCATCTCCAGCGAGTAAACCAGAACCGCCTTCTCGCTGCGCAACACGGCGTTTTCCACCAGGTTCATGGCAAAGGTGGTCTTACCCATGGACGGACGGCCAGCGACGATGATCAAGTCAGCGGGCTGCAAGCCGCTGGTCTTCTCGTCGAGGTCGGTGTAGCCGGTGGACAGGCCGGTGATGGCGTTGTCGGTATTGAACAAGGTGTCGATGCGGTCGATGGCCTTGGTCAGCAGGTCATTCACACCCACCGGGCCACCGGTTTTCGGCCGGGCCTCGGCAATCTGGAAGATCTGCCGCTCGGCTTCATCGAGAATCTCGGCGGCGGTACGGCCTTCCGGATTGAAAGCGCTGTCGGCGATTTCGGTGCTGATGCCGATCAGTTGGCGCAGGGTTGCCCGCTCACGAACAATCTGCGCATAGGCCTTGATGTTGGCGACCGATGGCGTGTTTTTCGCCAGCTCACCCAGGTAACCAAGGCCGCCGACCTGCGAGGTCTGACCTTCCTTGTCCAGTTGCTCGGACAGGGTCACGACGTCGATTGGCATGTTCTGATCGGCCAGCTTGGCGATCGCACGGAATATCAGACGGTGGTCATGTCGATAGAAATCGCCGTCGGAGACTTGATCGAGCACGCGTTCCCAGGCGTTGTTGTCCAGCATCAGACCACCGAGTACGGCCTGTTCGGCCTCGATGGAATGGGGCGGCACCTTCAGCGCGGCGGTTTGCAGATCGTATTGCTCGGGAGCGGAGATTTCGTTCATGGCCACTTGGTTGTTTGAGGAAAAGCAGGGATTTGAAAACGGGTGCTACCAGAAAGACAAAGGGCACGACCTGTGAACAGGATCGTGCCCGATGTTACCGGCAAGCACCCGAGGGTGCCAGCCGACAAGTGCTGCTTAAGCTGCTACCACGACAACGCGTACGGTGGCTTCAACTTCGGCGTGCAGGTGCACGGCCACGTCGAATTCACCTACGTTGCGGATGGTGCCGTTCGGCAGACGAACTTCGCTTTTCGCGACTTCAACGCCGGAGGCGGTCAGTGCGTCAGCGATGTCGTGAGTACCGATCGAACCGAACAGCTTGCCTTCGTCGCCAGCGGTGGCAGTGATGGTCACTTCCAGCTCGGCCAGTTGGGCAGCGCGGCTTTCAGCCGACGATTTACGATCTGCTGCAGCTTTTTCCAGCTCGGCACGACGCTCTTCGAACGCAGCCAGGTTGGCTGGGGTCGCAGCAGTAGCCTTGCCGTAAGGCAGCAGGTAGTTACGACCGTAACCAGCCTTAACGTTCACTTTGTCACCCAGGTTGCCCAGGTTGGTGACTTTTTCCAGAAGGATCAGTTGCATGTGAAAATCCTCTTAACTTTTAACCTTCACCGTTCGCGTCATCGGCGTCTTTCGGCGCGAGACGACCGCGAAAATCAATCAGGCTGTCGACGATGGCCAAGACCACCAGCAACGGATAGATCAGCTGCATGAACAGCAACAGCGTGACGTACAACCCCACCAGCCAGAATTTGGCCAGTCGCTTTTGCGCCACCAACCCGTGAATCAGGGCCAGCCCGGCGAACACCAGCGGTACGCTGCACAGCGGTACCAGCATGGACATCTGGACACCAAGGTTCGGTGTCACAACCATGCCCGCCAGCAGCAACATCGCGGGCCCCAGCGGGATTCGGACGGCGCGAAACTCGCGACCGAAACCACCGGGGTTGTACAACAACGCCTGCCAGTAGCGCCCGACAATCAGGCTCAGCACACTGACGATTTGCAACAAGGCCGCAATCAGGCCGGTCAGGATCGGTGTAATCAGGGACGCGAATCGCGCTTGCTCGTCTACCGACATTTGCTGGTAGACCTCACCGAGTAGCGACGGCATGACTTTTATCAAAGCCTGCGCCAGCATCTCGATCTGGGGAGCAAAAACCGCCCCCAGCACCACTGAAAACACCACTCCCATCGCTATGCTGACCAGCAGCACGCGGTTCCAGGACTCACTTGCGCGCAAAACCAACGCAAGGCTCGCAGACCCCAGCAGCACCAGAAGTGCCCGTGGGTCGTCGGAGTAAAGCCACCAGATCAACGCCGGCAGCAGTCCCAGAGCAAGAACGCCCAGGGCGTCCCTCAATCCGCGCCGCAAGAGCACAAGGCATCCGGCGGCAGCACCCAACCAATACAACAACGGCAATGCCGCGCATCCAGCCACTACGAGAGTGGCCTGCATACGGCCCCGCATGATGAACTCAGCCAAGGCACGCATACATTCAATCCTTTGCTACGTGTCGACTGCCCGGTCTCAGCGGCCGTGGCTGTCGGTGTAGGCCAGCAGGGCCAGGAAGCGGGCGCGCTTGATAGCGGTGGCCAGCTGACGCTGATAACGTGCTTTGGTACCGGTGATGCGGCTTGGAACGATTTTGCCGGTCTCGGATACGTAGGCTTTCAGAGTGTTGAGATCTTTGTAATCGATCTCTTTCACGTCTTCAGCGGTGAAGCGGCAGAATTTACGACGACGGAAGAAACGTGCCATTTGATAGGCTCCTTAAAAGGTCCGTGGATTACTCGTCAGCGTTATCGCTGTTGTCGCTGTCATCACTGTCAGCGCTTTCAGCGCCTTCGTGCTCAGGACGGTCGCGACGCTCACGGCGCTCACTGCGGTTTTCTTCAGCCTTGAGCATCTCGGATTGGCCGGTAACGGCTTCTTCGCGACGGATGACCAGGTTACGGATCACTGCATCGTTGTAGCGGAAGTTGTCTTCCAGCTCGGCCAGGGCCTTGCCAGTGCACTCAACGTTCAGCATCACGTAGTGAGCCTTGTGAACATTGTTGATTGCGTAGGCCAGTTGACGACGGCCCCAATCTTCCAGACGGTGGATTTTGCCGCCGTCTTCTTCGATCAGCTTGGTGTAACGCTCAACCATGCCGCCGACTTGCTCGCTTTGATCCGGGTGGACCAAAAAGATGATTTCGTAATGACGCATGAATGCTCCTTACGGGTTGTAGCCTGCCGCTCAAAAGCGGTCAGACAAGGAGTGAATGACACTTATGGACTCGCGGACGCTAGACACGTTGGTGCCTGCCATCACAGCAAGGGGCGCAATTGTAGAGAAGGGGCGTGGGACGCGCAAGGGAATTGGTGATTATTTGAACAACCAGCAACACCAAAATGTTCTGTAGGAGCGAGCATGCTCGCGAAGGTCGTCAACGATAACGCGCGCAAGCTGATGCTCCGCTGTGATCTTGAATCCTTCGCGAGCATGCTCGCTCCTACAGTGGGTCGTGCGCCAATCAAGCTTTTTTGGCGGCAGCCTTGGCTTTGACACTGCGCTGGCGCTGCGCCTCGAACAGGCACACGCCCGTCGCCACGGAAACGTTGAGACTGCTGACGCTCCCGGCCATTGGCAAATTCACCAGATAGTCGCAATGCTCGCGGGTCAGGCGACGCATGCCTTTGCCTTCGGCGCCCATGATCAGGATGGTCGGGCCGGTCAGGTCCTGGTCATACAGACTGACCTCAGCCTCCCCTGCCGTGCCCACGACCCACAGGCCACGCTGCTGGAGTTTTTCCAGGGTTCGCGCCAGGTTGGTCACGGCAACCAGCGGAATCACTTCCGCCGCACCGCAAGCCACCTTTCGCACGACCGGCGTCAGGGTCGCCGACTTGTCCTTGGGCACGATCACCGCCAATGCCCCAGCCGCATCGGCAGAACGCAGGCAGGCGCCGAGGTTGTGCGGATCGGTCACGCCATCGAGCACCAGCAACAACGGTGCGCCTTCGGTGCGATCGAGCAGCTCATCGAGCATCGCCTCGCCCCAGACCTGGCTCGGACTGACGTCCGCGACCACGCCCTGGTGCACGCCTTCAACCCAGGCGTCCATCTCGCGACGCTCGGCCTGACCGACCTGGACGCGGTTTTCGTTGGCCAGTTCGATCAGCGTCTGCACCCGCGGATCACCGCGACCTTCGGCCAGCCAGATCTGTTTGACGCGCTTGGGGTGGTGACGCAGCAACGCTTCAACAGCGTGCACGCCATAGATCTTTTCCAACTGACTCATGACTTGGCCTTAGGTTTACGCGCCCCGCCGCTTTTGGCTGGGGCCGAGCCCGCTTTTGGCGGACCTTTACGATGTTTGCTCGGTTTGGCTGGCTTGCCGCCGGCAGCCTTTTCAGGCGCCGACCGTCCGGTCTTTCCCGCAGACGCCGCTTTACCGCCGCTTTTCGCGCCGGCGAGCAACGCCTGCTTCATTTCACGACTCTTGCGCACTTCAGCGTTTTTCGCCGCGGCATCACTCGGACGATAAGCCTCGACCGCCTTTTCCTTGGCGGGACGACGGCCGGTTTTCGCCGGTGCCGGCTCCGCTTCGGTCTTAGCGGCAGGTGCTGCGGTCTCGGCGCCACGCTTCTTGCGGCC
>Ga0068844_181281_pt1 | contig 13794 bp, 10 predicted proteins | sample Hof3ISUMetaT_22_FD_73616 | JGI IMG/M metagenome (GOLD analysis project Ga0068844, IMG submission 73616) | Enriched soil aggregate microbial communities from Iowa State university to study microbial drivers of carbon cycling -... | ecosystem: Environmental > Terrestrial > Soil > Agricultural land...
TCGGCGGACCCGCTGGCGCCATTGCAGGCGGCATGCTGGGTGACCAGTTGGGTACCGCCGTAGGGGAATGGCTCAGCACGGTCGATATGGCCGGCATGATGGACGGCATCACCAGCGCCTGGCAGACCGTTGCCGACGGCGCGGACAAGATGGCCGCCGATGCATTCGGCACGATGAAAGACGGTTGGAATACCCTGGTGACCGTCGGTACCGGCGAATTTACGTCCATGACGGACTGGGCCAAGGACACTTGGAAGCGCGCCACAGAACAGGTCATGGCGTTTAAAGACTCCGTAGAAGACTCGGTGCACTCGGCCAGGGACTACGTGGACGGTAAAGTCTCCTCGATCAGGGACGCCGGCCAAAACGCCCTGCATACCGTCACCGGTGGGCGCTACGCAGGCGGCTCCAACGCCCGCAAAGACGAACTGATTAAGGCCATGGACGCCGGCGGCATTACCGATCCGAAGTCGAAGGCCGCATTGATGGCCAACGTCGACCACGAAAGCGGCGGGTTCAAAAGCACTGAGGAGAACCTGAACTACAGCGCTGAGCGCCTGCAGCAGGTGTTCCCCAAGTACTACAAGGACGCCGCAAGCGCCCGCGCCGATGCCGGCAACCCCGAGGCGATCGCCAACAAGGTCTATGGCGGGCGTATGGGCAACGTCGAGCCAGGGGACGGGTACAAGTTCCGGGGCCGTGGCGACATTCAGCTCACCGGGCGCGACCAGTACGAAAAGATGGGCCAGAAACTGGGCATCGACCTGGTGAACAATCCGGACCTGGCCAGCGATCCGCAATACCGCTCAAAGATCGCCGTACAGCACTGGAAAGACTCCGGCGCCAACATTGCCGCGGCCCGGGGCGATATCGCCGGCGCCCGCGTGAAAACCAACGGCGGCACCAACGGCATGGCCGACGTGAGTGCCAAGTACGACCAGTACCTGGCCCAGGCGCAAGCTGGCGACCTTACACCCACCCGCCGGGCTGATCAGGTGCAAGTGGCGGCGCCAGCGGCGGCAACAGGCGCGATCGCCAGCACCATCGCCACACTCAAAGGCGTCGGCAAAGACGGCGCGGCATCGAATTCGGTACCGGGAGCCCCGAGCGTTTCCGGGACACCTGGCATGGCGGGCGCACCTGGTGGAACCGCTGCAGGTGTTCCGCAAGTTGCGGGGATTGCAGGTCGCGCGGCGGCCGCGTTGAAGCCCCAGCCGCTAGGGATGATCCCAATTCCTAACATGGCCATGCCGCCGGTAACGGTTGCAGCGCCAGCCCTCACCAGCCCGGTCGCCCCGGTCGCGTTGAAGATGGCCAGCGTCGAGCCGATCGCCTTGCCGGCGCCGAAAATGCCGAGCTATGCGCCGCCGGCGGCCGATGCCAGCCTGGTGAAGCTGCCCAGCACCCCGCAAGTCACCAAGCCACTGATGGGCGCAGGCAACAACAAGGCAGCGCCACCGCCGGCGGCGCCGATGATCCTCAACCAGGACATGGAGGACAGGCGTATTGCACACGCCGCCACCGGTGGCCTGGGTGGTTCCAGCATGGGCCGCATGTAACGCCAAAACTACGGAAACCGCCGCCTAAACCGGCGGTTTTTGTTTGTCATGATTCCGCTCAATAGACCGTAACCGGTGCCCTATGGCCAACGATGCTTACAACGTGGATTTGCTGTTTCGAATGGTCGCCCATTGGATCGGTACCAAGCCCTTTACCTATCTGGGATCGACCTATGGCGCGCCGACGGAGGAGCTGCTGCAAAAGCCGCTCAGTTCTCCGATCGCTGATGCCTTCCTGGCCAAGATGCGCGACGACATTCCGGTGTTGGCGGCGCTCCCAGCGGGCGTGATCAGCATGTACGCCGAGAACGATGGCATCGATCGGCAAAACATTTACATCGACATTGACGGCTCCGCGGTGAGCCTGAGCGATCTGGGAGAGGTAAGACGTGGCAGTTACTAAAGACGAGTTTTTGCAGGATGCGGTAAACGACATTGCCAGCTATCCGACCATTTCTGCCCGGTACCAGATTGGCGACCCGATGATTATGCAGGGGCTGGCGTCGATGGCGTCGATGCTGGCGCACTTGAGCCAGCAAGTCGACGTGACCGGCGCCGAAGCCTTCACCAAGGCCCGGGACGTGACGGTACGCGCTGACGCCGCGGTAAAGGGCATCTTGCCGTTCGGTACGCCCTCGATCGCCCGTATCAAAGTCACCAACGGCACCAACCAAACCATGCGCATCATCGCCGGGCGCAGCCTGATGGATGCACAGGGGCGTTATTGGGTGGTCACCGGGGGCGCGACCATCCTGGGTGGTGAAGTCGGCTACATGAGCGCCAAGCAGATCCGGGCGCGGACCTTCACCCACGCGGTGAACGCCAACCGTGCGTTTTACACGATCGAGGTGACCAATCCCGATATTGGTTGCATCACTGATATCCGGGTGGACGGCTTCGAGCGCACCAACGACTTCGCCAACATCATGCCCGGCGATAAGGTCTACAACATCAAGTCAGACGAATACAGCGCGCTCAGCGTTCAGTTCGGAGTGTCTACGCTGGCCGGGTACCAGCCGGCGGTGGGCGAGACGCTGACAATCATTGTCGAGGACACCGAAGGCACCCTGGCGCTCAGCGTAGGCATGACGTTCGCCTTTGAATACAACGAGCTGACCACCAGCAGCATCGAATCGCAAATGATCCTGGAGCTGGCTGAGGTGACCCAGCAAGGCGCCGACCCTATGGATATCGCCACCATGCGCGAGGTGTGTTCCTACCCGGCCATCTACGACGAAAGCGCGGTGTTCGGTTCTAACTTCGACTTTGTGATTCGTAAAAAGATTGTGCCCCTGACGTTCCTCAGTACCTGGAACGAGCGCCGTGAGGAGCAAGTGCGAGGGCCAGACGTGCGCAACATGAACACGATTTTCGTGGCCGCGCTCAAGGACGGCACGGCGCAAGAGGAGTTGCACAGCCAGATTGCCCAGATCGTCTATCGAGCCGACACCAGCTACCGCTACCAGTCCGTGCCGGTAGAGGAAAAGGTGGTGGGCGTGACCCTCACCATGTCGATTACCTCGATCTACGACGGCGAGGAGGTCAAAGAGGAGGTGCGCACCCTGATGCTGGACAAGTACGGGCGTGGCTCCGCGTGGGCCAAGCGTGGCGAATCAAAAATGCTGGAAAAGGACATTTACAAGCTGCTGACCGACAACGTGGCCGCGTTATCGCCGCGCCTGGGTAACCTGGTGATCAGCAACAACACCGCCGGCGCCGCCGAAAAGCCCGAACAGTTCCGCTACATCACCGCCGCAAGCCTTGTGCTGGTCACGGTAGAGGCTGACTGATGAAACTCACGCCCCTTGTTCGAAGCACTGAGTTCGATGAAGTAGAAGCCGAGTTCAAAAAGCTGTTTCTGCGCCTGTATCAGCAACGTGTGGCCCCCAGCGTGAACGCCATCAACCTTTACGGCATGCCGCACTTGGGCGAAACCAAGCTGCTGGAACGTGAAATTTCCAAGGATGGCTTGGCGGTCCTGCGCACCACCACCGTGGAGCAGATCCGCCACCTGTTTCATGCCTGGCGTTACAACAACCCCCAGCGCGGTACCGCGTTCCTGGAGGCGTACCTCAACGCGCTGTTTGGTCCGGTCTATACCGTCTCGCAGCTTTGGTGCCCGATCGCTGGCACCTACCCGGATGACGCCATGAGCAAGCAGGAAATCGAAGACCAGGGCGGTAACCTGGCCAACTACTTCCTAACCAGCCGGCTGCGCGTGGACATTGAGACGCAAATAGTCCCCGAACGCATCCTGCGCGCGTCCCTGACGGCCGTAGCGGCGCGTTTTGTGTTGGAGTTGCGCACGGCCAAGGCGGTGAGTTTCGGCTACCGGATCAAGGCGCCGGCGCGGATGGTAATCACCTGCCGGGCTGATGGTTCTTCGGTGCGATAAGGGCGCAAAGTGCCCAAAAAAACAGGCGGTTGGCGGCCCGTAGCATTCCCCCATTAAGAACCTGGGGGTTATATGTACAATCCGTTGATTATCGACCCAACGATGACGTTGGGAGGCAAACAAGCCGCCTTTGCCGCCAGCACCAGCGGCATGTCGCTGAAGCTGACCCATGTATCGTTCGGCAAGGGCCGATATGATCCAACGGGCACCGAAACCGCGCTCAAAACGCCGGTAGGCAGCAAAATCAGCCTGGCCGGCGGTACCCGCCCAACCCAATACCAAATCCGCTTGCTGGCGGCCTGGCGTGAGGATCTGGGTGGCGAAACCCCGGTGACTGAAATCGGCTATTGGGCCGGTAACGTGCTGGCGTTTGTCTGGTCTGAGCTCAACGCCTCGCCTGCTTTCACCAAAACCGACGGCGTGCCCGCGGTGCTGTTTTCTGATATCGCGTTCGACTCGGTGCCCGCCGGTAGCATCGACCTCACCATTGATCCAACTGAGTCGGTCGCCCTGGCCGCTATCTCCGCGCACGAAGGCGCCTCGAACGCTCACCCCCAGTACGTAGCCCACGCGCTATTCCCGGACGCCCAGGCGGACATGTGGATGACCGTGACTGGCTCCGCAAACGCCATCACGCTGAAAACGCCCCTCGACGTTCTGACCCCGGCCTACAAAACCGGCCAGGCCTTCCGCTTCAAGGCGGCCTATGCCAACACTGGCGCGGTTACCGCCAACGTGAACAGTCTGGGCTCCAAAGCCGTGGTCAAAAGCGGCGGCAACGCCCTTACGCCTGGCGATCTGCGTGTGGGCGCGATCTATGACCTGATCTATGACGGCACACGCTTCCAGCTCGCCGGCGGCGTGGGTGGCGGTCAGTTCTATATCGAATACCCGTTCCTGGCCACCGCCAACCAGACGGTTTTCAACGGCGCGTACACGCCTGGCAGTGAGTTTGTATTTGTCGCCGGCGCCAAGCTGGCCAAGACCGAATACACCGCCACCGATGGCGCGAAAATCACCCTGAAAACTGGGGTTGCGGCCGGCACCCAGGTCACCCTGGTATCGCTCAGCACCTTCGCGGTGGCCGATACCTACAGCAAGGGCGAGTACGATTCGTTCGCCGCCACGGCGCTGCAGGCGAAGGACAAAGCCAGCACCGTCATCAACCGTTGGATGAGCCCCCAGCGCACCCATGAAGCGATCATGGCGCGTACCCAGGCCACTCCTTACGACACTACGGCCGATGCATTGCTGGTCCCGGGTTCGTTCGGCGCCGGTGCGCTCATTCTGGACGCCGTGGCCAGCCTCAACACAATCACCGCGGGTGGCACCTATGGCTGGGGCACGACCTCGACCGGCGCCCCGGTGGCCGACTATGGCGAAGTGCTGCACATGCCAGGCGACACCACCGCCTACGCCACCCAGCTCATCACCAGCCATTACTCCAACCGCCTGTGGCTGCGCCGCAAAACCGGTGGCACCTGGCAGGCGCCGGTAGAGATTTACCATAGCGGCAACCAGTTGGCGCTGGGCACCACCGCCGCAACCGGCCGATCGGCGCTGCAACTGGGCGCCGCTGCATTGCTGGCCAAGTCTGACGCGCTGTACAACGCCCTGACAGGTTCCACAACCGAAGCCGCGACCACCGCGCAACTGGTAGGCCTGCGCGATCGCATCACCCCGATTGCCAACGGCGGTACCGGTGCCGGGAGCGCGCCAGAAGCGCTATCGAACCTCGGAGGCCAGCCGCTGAGCGCTTTGCTGAGCGCTTACGCGGCCAACGGCGGGCATGGCTTGGGTACTACGGTGCTTTCGCAGTTGGCGGACTTCAACACCGTCACCACGACGGGCATCTATCGCTACACGAACACCACGCTCAACTCCCCGATGCCTACCCAGTCGGGCACGATGCTGCATATGTCATATGCCTCGACGTATATGGTCCAGATCTGCTTCCACTTGGGCCAGACCAGCACCTACAACAACCAGATTTACATGCGTTCGATGAACGTCGGTATTTGGGGGCCATGGACGCAGCAAGCACGGCTGGATTCGCCTGATTTCACGGGCGTGCCGCTGGCGCCAACTGCCGCGCTGAACAGCACCACCCGACAGATTGCGAACATGGAAGCGCTGTTGGCGGCCATCAATGCCACCGGTTTCGGCCGGTACTCGATGCCATTGGCTGCCGTGAGCATCGATTCCCTTGATTCGAACGGCTCCTACTTCACCGCTACCACCACAACAGGCACCTTCCCTGACGGCTATTCGAGCATCAACGGTGCGGTATTGCTGCATGAGCAAGGTGCCGCCGCATCCGCCAAGCAAACGTTGACCCACCGCGATGCCAACCGCACTTGGGTGCGAAACAAGGCCAGTTCAGTCTGGAAGGCCTGGCGTGAGATTGCTTTTACCGACTCGCCGGTGCTGCTGGGCGTTCCAACCGCACCGACCGCGACAGACGGGCAAAAAGACCTGCAGATTGCCAACATGACCGCTCTGTTTGCGGCCACCAGAGCGCGCGGTTTGGGCCAGAGCGCGGATTTGCGGACCACCATCTATGTTTCGGGAACACCGACGGATGTTATGGGTACCGGCCTAAACATGGGCCTGGCAGACGGCTACGTGCTTGGCGTCCCTGGCATGCCTACCACCAACGCGTGGGGCACCCTGCACGTTATGGGTGGCTGGACAAACGTAAGCTCTGCTATCAACGCCACCAGCCGCGAATTCCATTACGCCGAAAAACGCTTTGTGCAGAAGGCTGCCACCGCGACCACCTGGGGGCCATGGGTGGAGCTGGCCAGCGGCGGCGATAACGTCAATATCAACTCCCTGATCGATGTATTGCTGAAAGGCACCAACGGCCTCTCCGGCACGCTCACCAGCAACTTCAGCGACACCACGCTAGTTCCCGGCGCCAACTACCGCGGTTCGGGCGTGGCCATTGCGCCGAAAATTCGCCTGACTGACAACGCGGGTAACCAAGGCTGTACGCTGGCCCTTCAGGGCTACGCCTACAGCACCTACGACTATGCGCCAAGCATCGTCGGCACTCGTTCCAGGGGCGCCCCTGGCGTTCATGCCATGGTACCGACCGGGAGCGCTGTCTTTTCCCTTCTCGGTGCCGCCAGCGATGGCGCGCAGTACCAACAAACCGGTCGGATCGACTTCTACACCGCGGAGGACGCTAAAGCCACGTCGTCGGCTGGTGAGGTCCGTGTTCTGACAACCCCGGTCGGGAGCACGAATCCTTCGCTCGCCGCTGTTTTTGGCAGTGACAGCAAGTTCACAGCTTATGGCCAGGGCGTATTCCGCGCGGGCGCGGCGGTAACTGGCACCCTGAGCACGACAGGCGACCTGGTGACCAACTACCGGCAAGGCGTGATCCGCGACGGCGGGCTGCCTTATACGACCTATGTGCGTACCGACCTGCTCGAAACACCTGCAGTGAACACGCAGGTTATGACGATCCAGGCTAAGACCCCATCGTTAACGACCAACTTTGACGGCGGTCGGATTCTTGCGGCTATCAGCGCTTGGTTTAGCTCGGTGGGCGGCGGCCTTGCCAACATTGGTGCGCGCAATTCAGCCGGGACTGTCACCAGCGAAGTATTTTTCGACGGCGACTTGGGGTTGGCGTCCGTCAAGAACGGCGATTTCCAGACAAACAATGGTTTCATCGCGGCCGGCGTGGCAACGTTCAAGGCGCTGACCACCTTTATCGGGCAAACCATTTTCAGCGCCGCCGTTCGGATCAACGCGAAGCTGGAGGTCTACAACGACGCAGCGTCAACGGCTGTCGATTACACCAATGCCGGTATTTTCCTCGCCAACAACCTCAACAATGGTGACGGCGGGATCACCATTGCCAACTACGCCCCGGCCATCACTTTTGTAGACAGGACCACGAACACACTCAGCATGCGCTTGCGTGCAGACGGTGCGATCTTGCGCCTGGACGTAGACGACGGCGCGGGCGTGTGGACACAGAACCTGGTCAACTTCAACTCGGCCGGTCATGCCTCGGTGGGGGGCGCCACCGTCAACCAATCGCGCCTTCTGACTTTGGGCTACAACACGGCCGGTAACAAAAACCTGAGCGGCACTACCCAAATTGGCGCAATTGCCTACCACAACATAGGTGTAGACGCTGCCACTCGGGGTATCGGCTTCGGCGTAGAAAGCACCATTGGCGACGGTACTACGGCCTGGACGTGCCCAGACTGGGTGGACTTCTGGGCAAACTCTGTGACCGTGAACACGGGCACGACCGTGACCATCGCCACCCGATTCCGTGGTTACGATTACAGCAACGTGAACATCCTGACGGCGTATGCGTTCGATGGTCGTTTGACTGCCCGGGCCGGCGTGAACCGCTGGAACCTGTACATGCAGGGATCGGCACCGAACTACATTCGCGGCCAAACCATCATCGGCGGCACGGATACAACCCTGCCAGCGGCTGGCGTGGCCCTGGAAGTCAACGGCACCACGAACCTCGTCGGACTTCTGGACGTCGACGGTGGCCTGGACGTATCGGGCATTTCCTTGTTTGGTAGCTCCGTGCGGGCTAACCAATACATCGACCTGGGCTACCAGAACACTGTAGCGGGCAACCGACAGCTTTCGTTCTACTCGGCCGCAGATATCACCCTCACAGCGTCCCTCGGGGTGGTCGGAACGACAGCGGCAAACTCGGTGATGACGGCTACCGCGTCTAAGGTGGTCGTGGCTGGCGCGCTGGAAGCGACCGGCGCCGCAACGCTTGATTCCACGCTGAACGTAACCGGTGCTGCCGCACTTGCATCGACCTTGAACGTGGCAGGCGCTGTAACTTTTGACACCACGCTGAAAGCAACTGGCGCCGTGACAATGAGCGCCACCTTGAACGTGGCCGGCCTTTCGACACTGGCGACCCTGAAGGCGACAGGCGCGACAACACTGGATTCGACCCTGGTAGCGCAGGGCGCGGCAAACTTCGGATCGACTCTGCAAGCAACCGGCGCGACGACCCTTGGTTCGACCCTGAAAGTGAACGGCGGGGCGACCTTTGACACCACGCTGAAGGCGACCGGCGCTGTAACCCTTGATTCGACCCTGAACGTCGGCGGGGCTGCTGCGTTCGCTGCTGCTGCGACCTTCGCGGCAGGGGCCGCCATCACTGGTACGCTGTCCGCTACCGGTACCGTCACGCGCAAAGGCGGCGGCGCTGTTAGCTTCAATGCCTACTGTGACAACGCTGCCACAAACAGTTTCTACCAGGCGCAAACCACGTCCGGTTCGGTCTACTTTGGCAACGCTGACGGTTCGACCTTCGCCGTAAACTCTGCAGCCTCGTTGACCAGCGCCTGGGCATGGTTCCGGAATGGAAGCGCGGCGGTAAACGGCACGTTCTCGGCTGCGAGTGTTGCAGCGGCCGGCGCAATGTCTGTCGGGGCTTCTCTCAGCGTAGGCACCACGATTTATTCCACTGGGAACATCGTCACGGACGGCGCTGTTGGTGCGGCCGGGAACGTGACGTCGAACGCCAGCATGTCCGCAGCCGGCAACGTCACCGCTGGCGGTTATCTCCTGGCTACCGGCGCTGTCCAGGGTGCCAGTTTCTACACCCCTGGCATAGCCACTGTAGGCGGATTGACATCGAGCGGCACCGTCGGCGCGGTCAACCTCACCGCGGGCAACAACATCAACGCGGGCAACGCCATCATCGCCGCAGGCACTGTCTACGCGAACAACGGTAATACCTGGCTTGGCACGGACGGCAACCTGTACGGCTCCCTTTGGGGCGGCTACTTCTCGACCTACCTGGGCAACAACTTCACCGCACGAAGCAACATTGGCTACGACTACGCCAACTATGCAGGCGCCACCGGTGGCCTTGGAACCTACGCGCTGATGACCAACCGCACCGGGGGCGCTTTGAGCCCTGGCCAGCTTGTTGGGGGCGCCTACCTCACCTATGCGAACACCGAAGACGTGGTGCGTAACGGTGGCTCACCTGGTGTTGGAACCTGGCGTTGCATGGGCACCGCCTCGGCAGACGCAAACGATAAAGGCACCACTCTTTTCTTGAGGATCGCTTAATGCTGACTGTGAAATCTGGCCGCGCGCCAAGCTGGAACGTGGAACGCACCGCCATCAACCTGCTGGTGGTGTTTGAGGAGACGGCCGACACCGTGGGGGAAATGCCTTTCACCGCCTCTCCGGATGATACCGCGGACCATGGCAGAGCGATCTACGCGGACGCCCTGGAAGGCTGGTATGGCGATATCGCGGAGCCAGACGCCTGGGAGGTGTCCGTGGCGGTCACCGCCCGGCGTGAAGCCTCGGCCCGGGAGGCTACCGATCGCATCACGGCGCTGGACACTCGCCTGGCGACCCTGGCGGATGCCATTGAGCTGGACATGGCCACCGCGGAGGAGCTGGCCGCCAAGCCCGCGATTGAGGCCGAGCAAAAGGCCTGGCGGATCTACCGGGTGAAGCTCTCCCAGCTCGAAGCCCAAGAAGGATACCCGGCGGCGGTGACCTGGCCAGAAGCGCCGGCGACCCCGTTCGTTATTGCCTAACCCTCTCCCAGGCGCCCTACGGGGCGCCGCATTGACTGGATGCCGTCATGATCAACCTGCAAAGTCTGCTCAATTTCGCCCTGTGGTCCGGGTACGCTAACGCCGACGCCATGCTGGCCGCCTACAACCAAACCCAGCCCCAGGCCTTTGAGCTGAGTATCAGCGACAAGGTGATGCTCGATCGGGCGATTCTGACCCTTGGCCAAAGCTACCCCATCGACCAGGAACGCCAGGCCGCTGGCCAGGCCCCGGTGACGCGGCTCTACCGCAACAAGCTCACCCACGCGATCGTAGACGGCGCGTCCCTGGTCGGCGCCGACATGAGCAAGTTCGAAGAAATGGTGGCCACCGAGGATGGTTGGTATCCGCTGGGGTTCGTGCGCGCCAACATGGACGCGGAAATTCTGGCCGGCCTGACCCTTACGTCGTGGCCTACCGAACAATTGATGCTGCGGATGTATCGCTTGCTGCACCGGCTCAAGCACGGCGCTGACTTTAGCCTGGCCGATTTGATGCTGGCGGCCGAGCAAGCGCGCTTGGCTGAAGATGCCGCAAAGGACGCCCAAGAAGCGCTTGATGCCCTGGTGCAAGATGAGCCCGAACAAGCGGCAAACGTCGCTGAGAACGAGCAGGAAGGCCAGTAAGCCATGTCGCAGAACCTAAACGGTAGCTTTGACCAGATCCGCGCGGCCTGGGGCCAGTACATGAACCGCTGGTTTGATGAACTCTACGCCAACACCAAAGCCGTGGAGCTGTACCGCCAGAAGCCTTTCAGCCAGGCCGTCATGTGGGCGCCGTCGCGCATGATCGATGCCGCCCAGGACATGCTGGCGGCCTACCGCAAGAACGTGAACGGGCCAGAAGGCGCCAACGCGATGTTTCCGATCGTGTTGATGGCAGTTGATGAGAATTTTATGGGTACCGGCGCCGACTGGGGTGGCGATCACATTGCCAGGCGTGTGCTGCAGATCCGGGAAGGTGGATCGTGGTACGGGTACCAGCATTCGATGATGGACCAGCGCCTGCAGGTGGTGATTATCGGCAGTGAAGGCACGTCACCGAAAAGCCTGGCCGCTCAGTTGTCTACGTTCATCAAGCGCCCGAGCAATCGCCACCTCAAGGCCGTCTATGCCTTTGGGGAGTACGAGATTCCGGCGCCGATCACCCTGGAAACCAACCGCATCGACTGGATGGACGTTAAAACGGACCTGAAGAACGTCAAGATCCTGGCCGCGGACATTATTCTCAAGTGCACCATGCCTGTTCTGGACGCCCCGGCCGAGGGTGAACCTAACGATGGCACAACTCACAACCCGCCAGGCTACCCCCTGGTGCAGGTGGTGCAGCACGACGACACCACCGCCCAGGTGCGCAGCATCGGCACTGACGACGGGATTACCTGGAATCACTCGGTATGAACGTATTCCTGCGCGAAGACGGGGACATGCTCCCCACCGACGTGGTGATTTCCTGGCGCTTGCGTTCGGACCTGGCGCCGGTACCGCGAACCTTGGAGTTCACCGTAAAGCTGATCGATGGCGTAGAGACGAAGGTGAAAGAAGGCGCCTCGGTATGGGCTGGCCGGGAGAACTTGCGGTTTTTGATCGTCAAGACCGACAAGGCGCAACCCCTTGGCCAGGTGCAGGGCACTTCCCAGCAACAGGCGATGAAAGTAACGGCCTTGCTGTATAGCTGCGCCGGCATTGCCACCGCGCGGGCACAGGCCGTCGTACAGGAAAACACCACGTTCGGCGGCGCCTTTCGGGCGTGCGGCGCCTATGCCCAGGTAGATAACGATTTCGTGGTACCGCGGTTTACCTGCTTCCGGGGCAAGATCCCGAGCTATCCCCTTGTGCAGATCCTGCAGGAGGAAGGCGCCGCCCTGGTGCTGCGTGGCGGCCGTATCAGCGCCATGCGTCTGGCGGACATGGGCAAACAGGTGCCGGTAGACAACATCGGCCAGATCGACAGTGCGGCCAAGATCAGCAGCGAATACCTGCAACTGCAGGACGTGCCGACCTACTACAGCACCAACGATGCCGCCGCCCTGGTCGTGGGCCCGAGCAACCAGACGCGCATCCTGGAGTACATGCCGCGCACTGACGGGCGCCGCCTGCGCAACGCATCGAGCGTCCTGGTGCGCAGCAAGACTGTCGATAGCAACGTGTGCCAGCACATTCAGGCGGGTGACGTGCTGCAGGTGGCCGGCGAAAGCCTGATTGTGATCACCGCCCTGCATGCTTTCGAAAACCTGGAAGGCGCCCAAGAGAGCCGTAGCCGCCTTTGGCTGGGGAGGCTGGTCAATGCCCTCTAATTTCCTACATGCGGCCTTCATTCGCAGTGTGGACCGCGATCGCCGGGAAGTGCGCGTGGAAGTGCCGCCCTATACCGACGGCGCCAGCCTGATGCCACTCGCCCAGGTGATGTACCCCATTGGTGATGACTCGACCAATACTGAAATTCGCCTGGTGGAGGGCGCCGAGGTCTACGTGGCCTTCGAGGCGGGTGATCCGCGTTATCCGATCATCATGGGCTTTCGTAACCCCAACATTGGCAACGTCGTCGGTATGCGCCGGTGGAATCACGATAACTTTGAGCTCAACGCCGACGACACTTTCACGATCAACGCCGGTACCCAGATCAAGCTGGCGGTGGGCGGAACCACGCTTACCCTCACCGGCTCCCAGCTGGCCGCGCTCGCCGGCACCATCAAACTCAACTAAGGGGGCTCTATGCCTGGAGCAGTACGTGTAGGAATGGACAGCGCCGGCGGCGTGATTACCGGCAACCTGGCGCCGACGGTGCTGGTCAACGGCGCTCCGATCGGTGTCAAAGGGGCTGACATAACTGGCCACGGTACCGGCGCCCATGCCGGTCCGGTGATGGTCGGCGCCAGCGGTACCGTGTTCGCCCAAGGCAAGCCAGTGTGTCGGGCCGGGGACCTGGCCACCTGTGGCGACAGTGCGTCCGGATCCGCTAACGTGCTGGTCGGATAACCGCGCAAACGCCCCGCCGGGCAGCCCTCGCCCGTGCCGCACAATGCCCCCCATGTATCCACACTATGGGGGCATGTCATGCCTGCAACGAACCCGCTCGACTTTTCCAGCGCCGCCAGCGCGGCCACGGCGCTGAAGAAGGTCAAACAACTGATGATCCGCGCTGGCCAGGCCGTTGTGGCCACCGAGTTCATCGACAAGCCCAAACGCACCAACGGCATGACCTACCGGGAAGCCTTCTTGACGCTGGCCAGCGGCCAGGCCGTCACCCTGCC
>Ga0068844_188256_pt1 | contig 13677 bp, 6 predicted proteins | sample Hof3ISUMetaT_22_FD_73616 | JGI IMG/M metagenome (GOLD analysis project Ga0068844, IMG submission 73616) | Enriched soil aggregate microbial communities from Iowa State university to study microbial drivers of carbon cycling -... | ecosystem: Environmental > Terrestrial > Soil > Agricultural land...
CTGAAAGCTTAGACCCTAGGCGAACTCAGCAGGTCTGCCCCGGCATCCCTTTTCAGCAACTTATACACCACCGTCAGGTAGATTCGGTGATCGGCTGAGACATGCCCCCGACCGCTCCCGTGACGCGGTGCGCTGCAGATCAATCTGGCCAAGTGCTTTCTGGAAATGGGAGCCGCTCAGCGCGAGCGTGTAGTGGGACGGAGCCTGAATGACAGGCGAGTCCATGACCGAAGGTGTCTGCGCCTCGTTCTGCCCGGCCTAGTGCTGTATCAGTCTGAAACGTGAAGATAACGATCTCGAGGTGCTCAGGGCGTGCCGGCCTCTGGTAAGGGCAGGGCCAGCATCACTAGTACCTCATCACCGAGAATTTGACTTTTTAATCTTCAACTAGCTCAAGCCAGGCAACAAGTCGTACTCGACCAGAACCGATACGCTGCGAGCGCGCCCAGGCTGGCATAAAACCAGCCGAGTCTTTTGAGGGTCAGAAGCATCTGGTGAACCGACAGTGGGGTGACTTTGAACAAGCGTTATATGTTGGCCTGAGCAGGTGCGTGAACGTTAACCAGGGTATAGCCGTGAATGAACTCCAAATACTGCCCCTGCTTGTGGGTGAATGTTTGTGCCGTTTGAATGGTGAGATCCGTTGTTGCGCTCCACGACGAAAGCCCCGCTTTGCGGGGCTTTTTTAATGTTCGCCAACTGAGAGAGGGCCTACCTAGAGGGCTCAAGAAGTTGAGACACCAGCTCCACTTTCGATGCAACTCTCCGTATTACAGCAACACTCGGAAATGCCTCTTGTCGGCGTCCGACGATTTGAGGATACGGTACTCCATGCCACTGGCAACGGCGATCTGCTGGGCGAAGTCCTTTTTGGCCTGCACCACGGCATCTTCGATTTGGTTGTCGGCCTTCACCTCGACGATGACGTACTTCAGGCTGCCATCCGGCTCTTCGCGCTGGAAGATGAAGTCCGGGTAGTAGCTACGCACGGTGCGCGAATCGGGGTCGATGTACTGGATGAAGAAGTCGGACTGGCCGTGGGTCAGCATCCCGGTGAAGTAGATCTTCTTCACCTGCTGCTCGCGCAGGAGATCCCAGAACAACCAATTCTCCGAACCGGAGTCGAAGCAGTAGGTATCGAGGTGGAAGCTCTTGGCGCGCTCCTCGTCCTTGATCTGTGCGTCGTGCATCCGCACGATCTTATCCTTGGCCGCCAACACCTCGTAGTAGCCATTGGCAGGCATCTTGATAAGATCGACCTCGTATTCGTCCTTCTTCTCATACTCGTCAAGATCAAACAGCAAACGGAACAGACGTGGGATGATCTCGTCGTAGAGCAGCTCGTTGAACTCGTTGGTTATGGCCACCAGTTCTTCGGTGCCTTCGCTGGTCGCGTCGAGCAGCTGCTCGATCTCCAAGGGGCTTCGGTTGAGATAGCGGGACACCTCGGCCACCAGCGATAGCTGGGAAAACGCACGCTTTTCCCGGCGCAAGGTCAGGTCGAAAGTTCGACTACCGGAGGCACGCGCCGCGTCGGCGGCAGTCAAGCCGTCTTGTTGCGTTTCGATCAGGCGGTACTTCTCGACCAGCGTATTCCAGTTTTCCTTATCGGTGCGGTCGAGGCCCAGCTTCTGGCCGGACACAATTGCCTTCTCACGCATCTGATAGAGCTTGCGCACGCGAACCAGTTTGATCTTGACCGGGGGCTCGATCACGCGGACTTCAACTCGCTCTTTGTCCTTGGCGACCTTTTGCAGCTCATCAGCGCTAATGCGGAAGTTCTGCTGCAGCTCGTCGTTGAGCGTGTTGAGGTTGTCGTCCGAGAGGAAGACGTGACCGGTATGCTGGGCCTCGCCGATAGCGCGCAAGCAGCGCATGGTGGCCTGCAGCACGAACACCTTGGACTTGGGTTCACGGAACAGCCCAACACCGAACAGCGAACGGCAGTTCCAGCCTTCACGGCCTTTGTTGACCAGAAGGATGAACTGCTTTTCCGAGCCTTCAGTGTCCAGTCGATTGAACTCGCGGATGTCGTCGTTGGTAGTGATTTTGCTATCACCCACGTTGACCAATATGCGCGAGATTGGGATGCCATACTTGAGTAGCGCACGCTCGACGGCGGGCTTCAGCTCTTCAGTCAGCTCCTCCACGGTGGCGGCGAAGAATGCCAGCTTGGGGAGCAAGCCTTCCGGACGCAGATCTCCAGACTCCTTCAGGAATTTCTCGATGGCGATGTCGACAAACTCGTCGGTACGAGTATTCGCGTAACCGTGCAGCGTGACCTTCTTGAGGAAACCTTTGTTGACGGCTTCCTTAAGGCCGTATGCGTAAACGACCTCGGGCAGTACTTCGCGCCCCACGTAAGGCGTGCCGGTGTAGTTGTAGCAGGCTACTACCCGAGTGCCCGCCGCGTTCAGACTGGCTGCCAGGATGTCAATGGTGGTGCGCAGGCTAGTGTCCGTGTCCTTCGCACCGACGCCCATGTCCTTGGCGAGCGTCTTGCCGAACGCGTGGTGTGCCTCGTCAACGTAGATGCCAAGTTGCTCCAGACGGCGGAGCTTTTCGAAGCGCTGGTTGGTAGTCAGCTCGCCTTCTTCCTCCACCTGGTCGAAGTTGTAGAGGTCGGAGGCATCGGCATAGACGCCAGTGGCAGATAGTGATTCGCCGGTGGCACCAAACAGCTTATCGACCGAGTTTTTTTCCTTGTGCTTACGCTTGAGGATGATCTTCTGCGTGTTGGAGACGATGATGTTGAATCGCGAACGATCCAGCGTGTCCAATGAGGTGCCCGCTTCTTCAAGGAAGTGAAAGCGCAGGTGTGTGGTCAGAAAGTTAACGTACTCCGGCGGCACCACGCGGGTCAGGTCAAAAGACTCGATCTCCTTCAGCGATTGCAACACCGTCTTATCCGGAGCGAACACCAGCGCGTTATGGCAGTACCGCGCGTCCTTCTCGAATTTGTTACCCAGCAAGAACTCGTAGAAGATGCAGGTCGCCATCAGGATAGTTTTACCGGTGCCCATCGTCAGAGCGAAGATGTAATTCGGGTAGGCGCGGGAGTTTTTGCGCATTGCCGCGAATACGGCCTTGTACTGATCCTGGGTAATCTTGTCGAAAAGGTCCACCTGGCCAGCACTGGCCGACACCACACCACCTTCGGCCCGATCCGCAAAACGGCCTTGTTTTTCGAACCACTGTTTGAAAATTTCCTCGACCTTAGCGTTACCGAGGAACTCCTTGAGGAAGACGTAAGTTTCCAGTGCTTCATACTGGGGCTGGCGCAGGAAAGCCCTGGGATTCTTCTCCGGGTTGTTGAAGTCAAGGAACTTGCGGGTGAGCTCCTTATAGTTCTGGCGAATCGCCCCTCGGTTAGCCTGGTAGAACTGCCAGAGGAACTGGAAAAAGGCGAAGTCGAGAGACGCGCTCACTGTTTTGGCTGCGCGTTTAGTCGCCATTGCTCACGCTCCCTTCCCACGACTCCGAGAGCAGATCGGTGATCTTCACGCGGATGGTGCCCGCGTCCTCGGGCACCTTGTACGCGCCACTGACCATCTCGCTTTTGCTGGGGATATCCACCACTGCCGGTTGTAGCACCGCACCGTCGTAGTTCCAGTCGATCAAAACGGATTCGACCAGCTCCTTCCAGTCCTCGACCGACTCTTTCTGCAGTGAGAGCTTCTGCAGAAGGTTCATCGGGTAGAAGCGCTCGACAATCAGCTCGCCCTTGTTGATGGACACCTTGGCCTGCGAATCACGCTTGAACTCCAAATCGGCTTTATCCCGCAGGATGTCCACCACTTCCACGTCGACCTTGAAGGGCTTGGCAGCAAGTTCCAGTTGCGCTGCCAAGTCCGGCTCATGTCCCATGCAGACGAGGGTAATCTTCTCGACCGGACGATTTGGGGACTCGTTCTGCTTGCGTTCCCACGCCTTGTAATCGAAGCCTGCGATCAGCTCGTTCAGGTCGGCGCGCGTGGCGATGCGGTTAACGGGCATTATCTTGACCATGCGCCCATCTTTCTCACCGTCGAACACAGTGCTGAATTCCAACTTCTGTACTTCCAAAGCTTCGATCAGCAGTTCCTTGGCTTGAACTGGATTACGGAAGATATCGTAGTGGTTGACATTAAGTATCTCAAAACCTGCACCTCCTTTTACTCCCGACGCAACTTTCAATAATCTTTGAACTGCTGTTTGTATCGCACCCAGATTTATGTCTGCTCCGATGAATCGCCGCCCGATCTTCATCGATGCAGCCTGCGTTGTGCCCGACCCCATAAACGCATCTAGAACCAGTCCACCTTCTAGGCAGCCGGTTTCTATAATTCTTCGGATAAGAGCCTCCGGTTTCTGCGTTGGATAGTTTTCTCGTTCCAGGGCTTGTGAATTAACAGGCTGAATGTCATCCCAAACCGTAGTCAATGGCTGACCTTCCAGCTCATCCAAATATCGCTTGTATCGGGCAACCCCAGACGATGTGTATGCAAGCAACCCAGCGTCATGAAGTGCTTGCATTTTCTCCTTAGTGACACGCCAAACTCGAGTTACTCCGTTCCACTCATATCGAAGATTTGGGCGGTCCGGGTTAGGATTGTTCATATTGTCGAGGGTGTACTTGCGGCCATCGCCGTCATCCTGATTGAACCTTGCAACATACTCCTCGGAGTATTCAAGACGGGGTGGAGCCCAATTGGTCGCCGCACCTTTGGCATAGCAATAAATTGTGTCATGAGCTGTGCTGAGCCCCATCTTAACGTTACCTCGGGCAGCAGCTCGTTTCCAGATGACCTCAGATACAAATCGATCGGAGCCAAATACCTCATCAAGCAAGCATCGAAGGTGGTGGCTCTTATGCACGTCACAATGCAGCCAAATTGTTCCGCTTTCAGCTAACAATTCACGCAGGATAACCAACCGCTCATACATGAATTGCAAATAGTCATCATTTAACCAAATGTCACGATACTGCTTTTCCTCGAAAGCAGATACGCCTGAGTCAACTCGCTTGCCCTTAAGTGAGATAGTTTTATTGTAGTCAACGCGGGAATCAAACGGAGGATCTATGTAGATGAGATCCACCTTTCCCCTAAACTCCTTCAGTAAATGACTCATAACCTGGAGGTTGTCTCCCCAGTAAATCTTATTGCGCCAGCCGCCCACTTCCTCGCCGTGGACCTCTTTCAACTGCGCCGGGTAATACTGAGTCGAGGTGAATGGGCGCTTGCCGCGCCAATTGAGCATGGGGTAGCCCTTGATCGGCTCGAACTCATACTTCTCGACGTTGGTGGTGCCGCCATTGGGCGTGGCTAGTTGCAAGCTTTCCTGCGCGGACATGGTTGTGCTCATTCGTCGTTTTTCCTGAATTTCCAATTCTTGTTGTCGCAGTAGGCGCGCATGTCGCAGCTCTGGCACAGCTTGGCCGGGCGTGCGGCGATGGCATAGTCCTGCCGCTCGATACGCGCGACAATATCGTCGAAGCGTGCGATGGTTCTGCCGATGGCGCGCTCGTCCTTGGTGAAGGATACATAAGGGTTACCGCCGTCTTCGCCGGTGTAGTACAGATGCATCCGGCTGACCTTCTGGCCAGTGCGCTCTTCCACCAGGTGGGCGTACACCTCTAACTGGTGCTGGTACTTGCGCAGGCGATCCCGATCCTTCTCCATGTCGGGCTTCTTCTCTGACTTAAAGTCGATGATCTCGACTGTGTCGTGTTCGCCCCGGATCAGGTCGACGCTGCCCTTTAAGATGTACTGATCCTTGATAAGCGAGATCTCAACCTCAGCCTCCTTGATGCGATCCCAGTGGCCGTTCTCGCGCTCGTAGTAGCGCAACACGTGCAGTAGCGCCGCCTGTTGCGAGGAAGGCGCGAGGTAGACGCGCTCCTTTTTGGAGAGCATGGCGTAGTTGATCGAAAACCAGCCCTTGATGGCGTCGAAGGAAAGGCTGCCTTCCTCGCCGCGCAACACGACTTTATGGATGTCCTCAATGGTCTGATGCACTAGCGTACCGAAGAGCATCGGGCTTTCGCGGATGGGCGTGAACTCAAGCTCCTTGAAGAAACGGTACTGCTCGGCGCAGTTCTCGAACACCGTGATGTGCGAGGTGAAAGAGTATTCGCGCTTGAGGTTGATCTGCTTGACGGCATCGAAGGTCAGCGTCGACAAATCAACATCACTCCAGCTGGGTAGCTCGTAGAACAGCCGCTCGAAGTATTTGGACGGTGACTTGCCGCGTCCCTGTTTTTCCTGCGCAGCCAGCACCAATAGGTTCTGTGCACGAGAAAAGGCGGTGTAGAAAAGCCGCCAGAAGTCGAAGTTCTTGATGTGATCGAGCGGCTCGAAGCGCTCCTTGGAAAGGTAGCCGCCGTCTTCCAGTAGCACATCAAGCGCGCTGTACTGCTTGCGCGGCACCGCCTCCAGCGAGCCGCACACCACCACCGGAAACTCAAGCCCTTTGGACTGGTGGATGGTCAGGAACGAGACGCACCCCTTGGGCGCGTACTCGGCCTCATCCTCATATTCGCCAATGCCGCCGTCCTGCAGGAAGCGCAGGAACTGGTTGAACAGGTCGCGCAGATTTTTTTCCAAGAACTCCATGTTGAGCACGCTGACGTAGTGCAGGTATTCGAACTTGGTCAGCAGCTTGGAGAAGGTGCCGAGGTTACGGGCGGCACGCCCTTTGTCCACGCCTTGCACGGCCTCCTCAGTAAGGAAACGCGAGAACAGTGGGAACTGCAGCAACTGGTAGAACAGGCCAGAGAAGGCGTAGTCGGTGTTCTGCGTGAGCACAGCGTGGCGCTTGGCCAACGGGCGTGCCCAGTCCAGCATCGCCTTGTTCTCCGGTTTGCGCAGCTCGTCGACGAAGGCCTTAAAGCACTGGTGGTCGTAGTAGTCCCAGATGGGTAGCGTGACGCCTTCGGCCCACGCCCGCACCTTGGGAAACTGAGGGAACAGGAAGATCAGCGCTCCGATCATCAGCCGGATCTCCTCGCGCTCGAAGAACATGTTCGAGCGGGGCGAGAAAACGGGCACTCCCTGCGCTTCGAGAAAACGCGCCAGCGCCACGACCTTGTCGTTCTTGACCGAGCGAAACAGGAAGGCGACCTGATTCCAGTCCAAGATTTGGCCGGAGCTCTTCAACCCGTTGAGGAACGCCAGTACCTCGGCGTGCCAATTGGTGACGTCGCCGTTGTCGTCCCTGGCGGTCAGTCGCACCGCCGTGGGAAGCTCGGGGAAGTCATCCTCGCGCGGGACGATCTGCTTGGCGAAGCGGAACACCCGAGTGCCGTCGTCCCAAACCTGCTCCTTCATCCACTCGTTGTAAAAACGGATGATGTCCGGGTGGGAGCGGTAGTTGACGGTGAGCTTGACCTGCTTGCACTGACCGTCGTTGAACAGCGCCGGGAACTCCAGAATGTTGCGGATCGTGGCCCCGCGAAAGCGGTACAAGCCCTGGTCGTCGTCGCCCACCACGCACAGATTGCGCCGCTGGCCCGCGAGCAGCAGCAGGATGCGTTCCTGAATGGTGTTGGTGTCCTGGTACTCATCCACCATCAGGTGGGTGAGCTTGTCGCGCAGTTGCGCCAGCACCTCGGGGCGCTGTTCTAGCAGTTTCAGCGCCTCATACTGGATACCAGAAAAGTCCAGCGAGTTGTGTTCGTGCAGCAGCTCCTGGTACTTGGCGAAGCAGGTAGCCAGAGCGCGGATTTCCACTTCCGGTGCCGCCGCGAGCGTGGCCACACCAAGCGCCTCCTCGCTGACCTTGTTGAGCCACTTGAGCAGGTTCTCCGACTGCGCCCAGCGGCCCGTCTGGTCATGGCCCATGACAAGCTGGGCGTCTGGTAGCTCGCGGAAGTCTTTGATGTGCTGGTAGAGGAAGTACTGCTGATCGAACTGGTCGAACAGTGTGAAGCTGCGCCTGAGCCGGGTGAACTCGCGGTAATCCTCCAAGAGCCGAAGGCAGATAGAGTGGAAGGTGCCGAGGTACATCTCGTTCAGGTTGAACTGGATGTTCAGATCGGCCAGCCGATTGGAGATGCGGGTAGTGAGCTCGCGCGCGGCCTTGTCGGTGAAGGTGACGACCAACAGCGACTCGGGGGCGACCCCCTTGTGGGTGATGAGATAGACGATGCGCTCTACTAGCGTGAAGGTCTTGCCCGACCCGGGCCCGGCAATGATGAGCACCGGGCCATCAGTGGCCAGAATAGCTTCAAGCTGTTCTGGGTTGGCCTTGGACTGGAGGGCGCTGGCGTTGGAGATCATTCAGCCCCCTCGTCATCATCCGCTGTCGCTTTGCCGACGAGGCTAGCAATCCACTTGTCCAGATCGCTGCGCCGAAAGCGCCAAGTGCCACCGAGCTTGAATGCCGGGAGCTTACCGCTGGCGGCCAAGCGATAGACCGTGCGCTTACCTGCCTTCAAAAAGGCAGCAACCTCGTCAATCGTGAGGATCTCGTCTGGCTGGACGCTCATCGGCTTTCCCATTTCATTTACAGAGTGCTTGGTTTACTGCGCGCATCTTGTCATTTTATTTCCCGACTGTGCAGACTTGTACAAACTTGGCATCGGAAAAGATGCCTGACCGAGAGGGAACAGTGGTGGCATCGAACTACGAAGCAATTTGCGAGGAGAATCGGGAGAGCTATGGCACCAAGGGCGCTCAAAAGTCCGGGAAGCTGGCCGCTGGGCTGTACGACGACCGCACGCACTTCATCTTTGAACTGCTGCAAAACGCCGAGGACGCCCTCAGCAGGCGCGGAGACTGGCAAGGGTCGCGCAAGGTTGCCTTCACTCTAAATTCGACCCACCTGACACTCTCTCACTTCGGCAAGCCATTCGACGAGGCTGACGTCCGAAGCGTCTGCGACATTGCCGAGAGCACCAAGAACGAGTCCTCGATTGGCCGCTTTGGCCTTGGCTTCAAGTCGGTCTACACCGTCACCGATTTTCCGGAGATTCACTCTGGCGATGAAGACTTTGCCATTGAGAACTACGTCTTTCCCAAGCGAATGGCGCGCTTAGCGCGTGCAGCGGACGAGACGCAGATCATCTTGCCCCTGAAACCCGCGGACACCAGCGCAGCCCAGGACATCACGGCAGGGTTTCGTCACTTGGGCCCGGGCGCGCTGCTCTTCCTGCGTCACATCGAAGAAATCAACTGGAGCGTCGAAGGAGGAGCTTCCGGGTTCTACCTGCGCAACAGCCCCGAGATGCTTGGGCCAAATGTTAAGCGCATCACGGTGATCGGCAACGAGGATGATCGCCCCGAAGTCGATCAGAACTGGTTGGTGTTCCATCGCGACGTGTTTTCTGCCGAGCAGCAAAAGGTCGGACGAGTGGAAATCGCCTTCTCGCTGGTCGCTGTGAAGGACGCTCCTGGTCGATGGGCTGTGCAGCCACTGGCCAAGTCACCATTGGTGGTGTTCTTCCCGACCGTGGTTGAGAGCCACCTTGGCTTTCTCGTGCAGGGGCCGTACCGCACCACGCCCAGCCGCGACAACATCCCGCCCGGAGAGCATTGGAATCAGCATCTGGTCAAGGAAACGTCCAACTTGCTGGTCGAAGCGATGCGCTGGATGCGGGACAAAGCGATGCTGGATGTCTCGGCGCTTCGGTGTCTACCACTTGACCGCGAGAAGTTCCCACAAGATTCGCGGTTCGCGCCGATGTTCGATACCGTCCAGCAGGCATTCCAGGAGGAGGCGCTGCTTCCGACCTTCGACGGCAGGCATGTCACCGCCCATCAGGCCAAGCTGGCGCGCACGCAAGAGTTGCGGGAGCTGTTCAGCCCGGAACAGGTTGCGGCGCTGTTTGACTCGGAGGTCGCCGCTTGGTTGTCTGGCGACATCACTCAGGACAAGGCACCCGAGATTCGCCAGTACCTGATGCGCGAACTCGACATCGACGAGATCACACCGACAAAGCTGGTACCGAGCCTGAGCAAATCATTCCTTGAGGCTCAACCTGATGAGTGGGTATTGCGGCTGTACGAATTCCTGAGCGGCCAGGAGAAGGCCCTGCGTCGCCACCTCGACACCGTTCCGCTCATCCGCCTTGATGATGGAAGCCACGTTGTCGCCCGCGAGAACGGGAAAGCCAAGGCATTCTTGCCAAGCGCCATTGCCACAAGCTTCCCTACGATGCGCCGCGCGGTGTGCGAGACACCCGAGGCGCGCCTGTTCCTCAGTTCTCTAGGCATCACCGAACCTGACCCGGTGGATGACGTGATCTGGAACCTCCTCCCGAAATACCAGCTGGAAGAAGTGGATGTGGGCGGCGATGCCTACGCTGCTGACATTGAGCGCATCCGTATTGCCTTCAGCACCGATTCGGCCAGCCAGAAGGAAAAACTCCGTTCAGCCCTGCGTGATACCAGCTTTGTAATGGTGGTCGACACCGGCGATGGCAAATCGTACGTTGCCAAGCCCGAAGACATCTACATCGCCACCGACCGCCTGCAGCAACTATTCGCCGGCGTGCCGGACATCCTGATCGTCGACAACGAATACGACTGCTTGCGCGGTGAAGACATCCGCGATCTGCTAGTGTCTTGTGGCGCAAGCCGCTACCTCATTTCGCAAGCAACACCATCAGGGCTGGGGCATTCCGAGAAGGAGCAGATTCGCCGTCAGGCAGGCCTTGAGCGCGCGAGCTGGGAAAGCCAGCCAGAAGACTTCACTCTTCGCGGGTTGACACAGCTGCTGGAGTTGTTGCCCACACTGAAACCCGAGGAGGCAGCAGCCAAAGTGAAGGTGCTGTGGGAGGCATTAGCTGACCTTGAGGCGCGTGGCACTGCCGCCTTCTACGGATCCTACAAATGGGGCTATTCCCACGAGACAAAGACTGCCCGATTCGATGCCACCTTCGTCCGGACGCTCAATCAGGTCGCCTGGGTGCCGAACGCCGACGGCGAGCTAGTACCTCCGGGGCTCGTGGTGTTCGACACCCTTGGCTGGAAGCCAAATCCCTTCCTGCTGACCAAGATCACCTTCAAACCGCCGATCATCGATCAGTTGGCGAAGGAGGCAGGCATCGATCCGGCGATTCTCGATCTACTACGAAGAGACCCCGCTATCGTCGCTGAACTGGTATATCGGTTGAGCGCTAGTTCAACACCGGAGCCCGAACCATCGATAGCCCCCGAACCGGAGGCCGACGAGTCATCCGACGGCGACGTGTACGACGATGCGAAAGACCTGTACGGCGACGACATGCCAGATATTCCGCCCGGCACACCTGATCCCGATGGTGGTTACGGCGCGGGACGCGGCGGCCAAGGCCGTACTGGTACCGGCACACCGCGAAGCAACGGCCAAGGCAATGGAGGCGCAAATGGTGTCTCAGGTGACCACGGCGCGTCTGGCGGTAAAGGAAGTGGGAATGGCGGTAGTTATGGTAAGAGGACGCCCGGCCAGACCGGGGCACGTCCCTTCATTTCCTACATCGGTGCACATCCGGATGACGATGGCCCAGACCCCGATGACCTCGATCAGGCGGCGCGAATGCAGATCGAAGGGCACGCCATCGACCTAATCATTCGCCTTGAGCCGAAATTGTGCCGCACAAAGGACGGTAACCCCGGTTTTGACCTTTTCGAGGCCGACAGCACTGGCAGGCCGATTCGATGGGTAGAAGTGAAGTCGATGACCGGCAGCCTACGGGATCGGCCCGTGGGGTTGTCACACACGCAATTCGACTGTGCACGTGAAAAAGGCGATGCGTATTGGTTGTACGTGGTCGAGCACGCGACCGATTCAGCACAAGCGCGCGTGCTCCGAATTCAGAACCCCGTCGCTCACGCCAAGACGTTCACGTTCGATCGGGGGTGGAGCGAAATCGCTCAAACGGGACTTCCAACTTAAACGCTTCAAGATTGGGTATGCGGGGCAGCGACTGAGCTTAAGTGCACTTTCTGTTCCGTTGCCCCTCAAACCCCATTTTCTGACGCTACGGCGTCCACCTCTACGACCTCAACCTGACAGACAGAGCGCTTAGCGTACGAAAATTTCCGTTTTCTCTTTTCGCCCCACAGAGGTTATGTCGGTACTGTATGAAACCAACGGTCCATGGGGTCGCGGCATTCTGCGGTGGCAAGCTCCCATCGAGTCTAGAGTGGGCGATGCGGCGCAACCTCTTGAGCCAGAGTTACACGACTAAACTCGAGCAATTATGGCGCATCAACTGTTCATAGCCGGCTGGACAAGTCAGAGCCAGCACGATGGTGCTGAGGTTCTGACCTTTGAATTTTCAAGCAGTTGCTCAGCGAATACGACCAGTGCGATAGGTTCTCGCCCCAGCCGGTTTCATGCGCAGATATTGGTCGTCCTTGATGAGATAACTCACGGCCTTGATGGACTTTCGACATGCCTCGTTGTCAGCTCGCTTGATCACCCCGATTCCAAGCTCGTCACCATAGCGGTCCTTGTCATCGTTGCAGCTGAAAAAGTAACCCTGGCCACGAGTGATCTGTTCCCACAACTCACCGACCTTTCTCGCCTTAGCGAAATCGCTGCGTACCTCAGCACCGTTGAAAAAGAAGGCTGCATGGATATGAAAGCCTTTATCCTCTCCGTGCTCGACTGAACAGACGTAGCCTGTCTCATGCTCGAAGATGGGATTACGCTCCCGCGCGCGAATGAACCTGTCCAGATCATTGAACACATGCTCAATGCGCAAGCGTGGACGAGCCATCGATCGATAATGCAGATCCACACGAACGACCACCGTGCGGGAGTAACGATCAAGCACCTTGCTGACGTACTCGCTAAGCTTGGCTTGCTTGCGACTGGATTCGTAGCGGCGGTCGTCCGCCTTGCGCTTGTATCTCTTGCTGCTAATTAGCTGACGAATCCGAGCGACCAGCACGTTCATTGAATGATGGAAATCCAGATACGCTGTCTTCTGCTCATTCAGGCAAGTAAAGCCTGCCGGGCTACGTTCCAAGCCAATGTCCTGACAGGCTTCCCAAAAGGCTTGCAGGTGCTCGCTATAGACGTAGGGGTGACGATCATCAAAGAAGTCAACCATTTGTTGTACGGTGGCGACGTATTTGGAGATCCCGGTCCGTTTTGCACAGTCGTATCCCGATTGACCCGGGATAATCTCGAAAGCTGGCTTATCAGTACGCACAATGGACTGAACGAGTCGTTCAATCCTGATCGAGGCTTGAGACTGGGAGAGATTGGTGAAGGCGGTATTGCTGAATGAGGGCATGGTTTAGTACCTAGTGGGTTGGATACACACCAGATACTCACTGAGTATATTTTTAACCGTTGAGACGTTCTCTTTTTGAGACTATAGAATGACGACACCTAACCATATATAGCTATATGAATAAAACCAGTTTAGCTAGGAAAGGTATTATCCGGAGTATCTGGACAATGGAAACCACATTGGCCTACGTTTCGAGACCTTTTGCCATGAGTCCAATGTGGGAGTTGTCTGAGGTGCCAATATGGCAGCGGGTGATACGACATAATGCGCCATGGCTAGGGAGGCCCTAGTCATGGCGTATTGAGACTAATTGGACAGGCAGCCAAAGCTCACTCCTAATGCCCGTAAATCAAACAACTATGCCCTCGGCTAAGTCGCGCTCCTGAATCCTGGTCAGGATCCAATCGTGAACTTCACTTTCCACCCACCCAACGCACCGATCCCCCAAAGAGACCGGTTTGGGGAAC
>Ga0068844_106021_pt1 | contig 12394 bp, 11 predicted proteins | sample Hof3ISUMetaT_22_FD_73616 | JGI IMG/M metagenome (GOLD analysis project Ga0068844, IMG submission 73616) | Enriched soil aggregate microbial communities from Iowa State university to study microbial drivers of carbon cycling -... | ecosystem: Environmental > Terrestrial > Soil > Agricultural land...
GGCGGCGTACAAGCTGAAACTGGCGTCCTTGCCCAGCAGTTGTTCGGCCGCGAGGTCCTGCTCGGGGCTGGTGAATTCCACGCGGTAGGTGAAGGGTTGACTGAGGCGTTCTTCGCCGTGGAAGGCCAGGACGTCGAGGTGGGCGTCGAGGTTGCGGACCCAGAGTTTATGGTGGCTGTGGTTGAAGAAGACGCGCGTTTGGGTGCTCATGGTCAGTCCTTCCTGGTCTGTGGGGGAAACGCACAGGAAGGGTTTGGCTTTCACCCGGGTCCTGATGGGTGAAAGCTTTGGTGAAGTTGAAGTAGGCTGAAAATAGGACGCTTCTTAGAATGGCGTAGGGCATTTCTCTATTTAAATGCGGCATTAACCGTGTCGGATAACCCTGTAGGAGCGAGCATGCTCGCGATGGTCGTTAACGATGACGCTGGAAACCAGATGCCCCTCGGCGCCCTCAGATTTTTCGCGAGCATGCTCGCTCCTATAGGGGGGGGTTAGCGCTATTGCTGTGGGTCGAGGTTGTCCAGTGCCCGGTTCAGCGCCAGCTCACCCAGCATGATCACTTGGGCAATCCCCAGCAGCGTGTTGCGCTGCGAGCCCTACAGGAACGCCGCGAAGTCATTGGCCATGACACTGGCCGAGGCAAGGGATTCGCAGGCGTGGGCCAGCGGGGTTCCGGTGTCGATGTCGGGGGCGATGACGAACATCGTGCTGTAGGTGGCGAACCGTACGCAGGTTGGTCGACCAGGGAACGGAAACCCGGCAGGGCCGAGGCCCTCCCACGCACAGCTCGCCATTAAGCAAGCACAAAAATGCCGCTTGCGCGGCACCGTGCGCCATTCTAAACCGGGCGACCAAACCCGATCGCTGATTTTTTTCAGCGACAGACAAAGGCTAGAGATCAGGCGTCCGACGGACAACCTGAAAAGCGTGTCGGATGTTTCCCCGGGACTTGAGGGATCCTGCACAAAATTGGTCGTCAGTCAGGCCGTCTTCGCGGGCAAGCCCGCTCCCACAGGGTCCCCGGTCCATCCGCCCTATTCAGCTTGGCTGTCAGGCCGCCATCGCGAGCGGGCTCACCCCCACAGGGTAGACGCAGGTGCGGTAGTCACTGCGCTTTCACCCGATGGCGCAACCCCGAATGATTCGGCGTCAACGCCAACGCCAGCTGTGTGCGGTTATGCATACGGGTCAATCGCAACACCTGCGACACGTACAACTTCACCGTGTTCTCGGTAATGCCCAGCTCGCAGGCAATCTGGTAGTTGGTCTGGCCCTTGCCGACCAACCGCGCCACATCCACTTGGCGTGGCGACAGCTGATTGAAAATGGCCGGGATCTCGACCTGCACAGGACTGGAAGTGCCGTCATCCACTGCCGGCGCAAACGGTGTGCGCCGGACCTTGTCGAGGTCTTGATACAGGCCATCGAGCGACTCGGACAGGTATTGCAGCTTCTGATTCAGATGCCCCAGCTGCAAGGTCTTGTGACGCTCCTGCAGGGCCACTTCCTGGCGCTGCACGCCTTCAAGCAACTCACCCAGATCGATCGGCTTCTGGTAGTAATCGGCAACGCCGGCGCGCAATGCCTTGATGACATCCTGCTTGTCCGCCTGCCCGGTGAGCATGATGGCTTCGAAGGCCCGGTGTTTGCCGCACAGGCGTTGCAACTCCTGAACCATTTGAATGCCGTCCAGGCCAGGCATGTGCGAATCGCAGAGGACCAGGCCGATGTCCGTGTCCTGCTGGAAATGTTCGATCGCAAGATGGCTGGATTCGCAAGGAACGCAGCGGTAGCCGTTGCTCTCAAGAAATTCGCAAAGTTCTTTGACGATCAAGGCCTGATCGTCGACCACAAGGACTTTTACTGCCGAAGTACGCTTGTTCACGTGCTACTCCCTGCTAGGCCAAGGACTGACCGTCCCATTACTGACAGCCTGAGGCTGTGCAACCTCTGTATGAAAGTAGTCGCTGTTTTGCCGCCGCACAAAAACGGATGACTAACCGTGCCAGGCAAATGTCAGCAACAGCCCCACCAGCAGGAAGGGGGCGAAGGGTTGTTTCCTTGACAGACCGGGCTCCAGGTAACGCAGGCGACTTCTAAGCCCTTGACTGATATGAAGCCAGACGCTTGGCGCCAACAACAACCAACACACACTGGCCAGGCCGGCGCCTATGAACACGCCCAGGACATGCCGACCATCGGTCGCCAGCCCCAGGGCGGTCATGAGCTTGACGTCCCCGGCGCCCAGGCGCCCCATGGCATAGCCGGGCAAGGTAAAAACCAGGGCCAGTAACGCAGCCCAGCCGCCCTGCTCGGCGGCGGCGCCCATCCAGGTGCTGCCGCTCCATAGCAGATACGCCAGGGCCAGCGCTCCGACGCCCAGGGTCAGGCGATTGGCGATGTGCCGTTCCCGGGCGTCTTGCGCTGCGCATAGCGTCAGCCAGATGAGTAGGACAAAGCTGTGCATCCGGAAAAAACGTCCGTTATGGCGGAATGATTCTATGCTGATATTACCTCGTGATGTCAGGGTAGACGCACTCATGAAAAGCAACCTGCCACGCAAGCAAAAAGGTGCCGTAGCGATTGAGTTTGCCTTGGTGTTTGTGATCTTTTTCGCGGTGTTCTATGCGATTGTCGCTTACAGCCTGCCGCTGTTGCTGATGCAGTCGTTCAACCAGTCGACCGCCGAAGCTGTGCGTCGTAGCGTGGCCCTGGACCCGAACACGCCTGGGTACGAGGCCGCGCTGAAAAACGTGGTCAAACTCGAGCTGACCCGTCAGTTGGCGTGGATTCCCGCCGGGCTCAATTTCGATGTCGCCACCGACACGACCACCACTTATACAGGCGGCGTGTTGAAGGTCGTCATCCACTATCCCTCACAAAAGTTGAGCGCGGTGATTCCGTTTCTGAGCCTGCCGGGAATTGGCCCCGTACCGAGCTTGCCGCCGACGTTGACTGCCAGTTCGAGTCTGCAGTTTTGAGTGCCGGGGACAAGCTCTTCGGGCGCCTGCTGAACCGCCACCCGCCCGCGCCCTCGGAAGTCCCGGCACCCCTGGGCCTGATCGGGGTCGGTCTGCAGATGCAGCTCAATGCCGAAGGACGGGTGTTGCACCTGACCGGCCCGTTGCGGCATCTGCTGGCCCAGCAGGCCCCCACGGCGCAGCGGCCACACCTGCTGGATTTTCTCCTGCCCCATTGCAGCCTCGCCGTCGAGGGATCGCCCGCCGATTGGCAGGGCCAGCAGCTGGATCTGGATTTCTACAGCCTCAACGGTCAGCCCCTGCACCTGCGAGGCTGGGTTCAGCCCATGGCCGACGTCTGGTTGCTGCAGTTGCTGGACATCGGTGACTTGCTGCTTGAACGCCGACAGGCGCGCCTGCGCGAGCAATGCCAGTTGCTCGCGGCACAGATCGGCGAGCAGTTGCGCCTGTGCAGCCTGTCTCGCCTACCCGACGTGCTGACCGACCAGTTGCAAGCGCTGGCCCAACGCTTTCACATTCCTTGTATTGCTCTGGCCTTGCTCGATGAGCAGGAGCAGGGTTGGCAGATTCACCAGCATTTTGCGAGCTTCGACGGGCCCAGCCTGTGGCACAACGGTCAGCGCCTGGGCACCGGTCTTGACAGCTTGAACGGCTCCACGCCGTATCATCTGAACCGGCTCGAACACCCCCGCCTGCAAACCACCTTCGGCAATGCCGAGGGTTTTGCCGTGCCGTACCACGATGCTCAAGGGGTGGTGGCCTGGTTGCTCTGTGGCTGTTATACGGTCCATCAACAGGCGCCGGACGTCAGCGAGCGCGACTGGCTGCAGTTCGCCGCCGCACTCGCCGGCCCCCTGCTGGAGCGCTTGCGCGAACATCGCCACCACCGGCAGCTTGAGCGCCTTGAGACATTACAGTCCTTGCTCGGCACCGGCTGGTGGGAAGTGTTCAGTGACAATGACGAGGTGCAATTGGCCCCGTCATTGACCCGCGCCCTGGATCTTGACCGGGAGCGCTTGTCATTGCACGACTGGCTCGTCCAGGTGCACCCCGCCGATCGCGAAGAGTTGCGCAGCCGCTTGCAAGACTTGCAGCACGATGGCACGCCATTGCTGTTGTGCGTGCGTCTACACCGCACCGACGGCGACACTCCAGCGGTCTGGTATCGCTTGCAAGGCCAGGCCATAGGCGTGGGCAGCCAACGGCGCCTGGTCGGCTTCATGCTCGACATCAGCGACATCAAGAACCAGGAGCAACTCGCCGCTGCCGCCCATGCGCGCCTGGACAACCTGATCGCCAGTTCGCCCGCGGTGATCTACGTGCAGCGTTATGTCGAAGGTGCGTTGCAACCCTCCTTCTACAGCGACAGCCTGCAACCATTACTTGGCTGGACGCTCGCCGATTGTGCCGGTGCGGCGTTGGTCGAGCGGGTTCACCCCGAGGACCGCGAGCGCTTTTTCGAGCGCAACCGAGTGCTGCTGCGTGAAGGGTCGGCGCGGGCGCGGTATCGGCTGCGTGACCGACGTGGCGACTACCACTGGTTGCTCGATGAAGCCAGGCTGTTGCGCGATGACCTGGGCTTACCGGTGGAGGCAGTCGGCTTGTGGCTGGACGTCACCGAAGCGACCCTGGCGGCCGAGCACGTCAAGCAGAGCGAGGAACGCTATCGAATGTTGGTGGAAGACTCACCCGCGATGATCTGCCGCTACCGTCCGGACCTGACGCTGACGTTCGGCAACCGGCCGCTGGCGGCGTATCTGGAATGTGCGCCCGAGGGCTTGCCCGGGGTGAACCTGGGCAGCTGGATGTCGGCGCAGCAGCGCGAATCCTTCCTCCAGCGCTTGAGCCAATTGAGCCCCGAATTCCCGGTGAGCACGGCCGAAATCAACCTGCAGTTGCCCGGCCGGGAACACGCCTGGTGGGTGTGGTCGGATCGCGGGGTGTTCGACGAGCAAGGCCACCTGCTGGAAGTCCAGGCCGTGGGCCGCGACAACACCGAAGTTCGACGCGCCCAGCAGCAACTCACCCAAAGCGCAAAAATGGCCACATTGGGCGAGATGGCCACGGGCCTGGCCCATGAAATCAACCAGCCGCTCAACGTGATGCGCATGGCGATCGTCAATGTGCTCAAGCGCCTGGGCAGGGGCGATGCGCAGATCGATTACCTGACCGACAAGCTCAACCGTATCGACGCCCAGGTCCAGCGCGCCGCGCGGGTGGTGGACCATATGCGCGTGTTCGGCCGTCGCTCGGACATCGAACAGCAGCCATTCAATCCGGCCCAGGCGATCGAGGGCACGCTGTCGCTATTGGCCGAGGGGATGCGGGGTAAAGGGGTGGATCTGCGTGTCAGCGAAATGGGCTTTTCGGTACAGGTACGCGGGTATGTCGATCAGTTGGAACAGGTACTGATCAACCTGATGGTCAACGCCCGGGACGCGCTGCTTGGCAAGCGCGAGAACGACCGCCAATACATGCCATGGATAGCGGTGTACGCCGACCGCAATGAACACGCCGTGCGCCTGTGGGTGGAAGACAACGGCGGCGGCATCGATCCGCGCCTGTTGGAACGGATCTTCGAACCTTTCTTCACCACCAAGCCGGTGGGCGTCGGCACCGGCCTGGGGTTGTCGGTGAGCTACGGCATCGTGCAGAACATGGGTGGAAAACTCAGCGTCAGCAACTCGGCCGAAGGGGCGCGGTTTTGCATCGAGCTGCCGATCGTGCCCGACGATCAGATCACCAGCGACGCTCGACCGGCGTGACAGCTGAGGTTGGCACCGACTTCGACCTTGTTCAGGTCGATGCCCAGGCTTGCCAGTAACGTGTTTATCAAGGTGTCCAGCAGCGGGCTGAGCACGCTGTTGATCGCATTGACCAGCGCGGCGGTGACGTCGTTCAGGATGCTTCCCAGGCCACTGACGATGCTACCCGAAGGTCCATACATGTTTACCCCGAGGTTGCTGACGGTGGTGCTCAGGCTGTTGACGATGTTGTGGGTGGTGAACGCGTAGAAGAATGGCGGCTGGTTGATTTCCGGAAGGTTGGCGGCGGCTGGCGCGGAATAAACGTGTGACATGTTGGGGTTTTGCGCCACCGAGGTGTTAACCAGGATGTCGATGCCGCCACCGATCCCGGGCCGATGGTTGTAACAGTGCGGCGGCAAGAACAGCAGCCGGTTGCAGGTCTGCACGCCGATGTCGATGACCTTTAGCGGCTTGACCACATTGGTCGGCGGGACCGTGGAAGAGCCGAACACATCCGCGGGGGTAATCTCGCCGATTTTCAATCCGATCAGCGTAGTGGTGGTGCTGGTCGTCAGGCTTTTGTTCGTCGCACTCACACAGCTGTAAGCCGTGACGTAACTCCAGGCACCGGCCGTTTCCAGCGCTACGTCTAGCCGTATCGGTGGGGGCAGCAGCTTGATTTCCGGCGTGTCACACGCCGCACCCAGAGCGCAGGTCACTGAATCGATAACGCCCACGAGGTCCAGGTGCAGCAGTGCTTCGAGGGTGCCGGTCAGCGGCGCGACCAGGTCCAGCACAGCATTGACCAGGGGCGTGATGGCGTCCAGCACCGGCAGGTTGATCGACAACAACGTCTTGACCTGGGCGGTTCGAACATAGATCCGGTCAGGTCCCAAGGGTGCCAGGGCTGCCTTTTTCGGATTGCCCACGGCCGACAGTTGCGGCGGCTGCATCACCTGCACCCGTGCGGTGATCTGCGCCAGGCCCGCGAGATTGATCGGCAGTGTCGCCACCAGGCCGTTTTGCTTGTTGGCCAACTGCACGATGCCTTCAATCAGGTCGAAGGTTTTGAGGTTCACTGCCAGGGCCGAGATGTCGCTGCCACTTTCGACGTGCATCAGGTCGCCCAGCACTACGCTGGTGGTACCGGCCGCCACCTTCAGCGCGTTCAGGCCGATGATCGTGGCACTCGCACCCAAAGTACCATTGGGATCCAGGACATTGATCGCGCCCTGGATCAACTGGCTGACGTTGATGCTGTTGGTCAGCACCTGGTCATAGCCTGCGGCGGTCAGGCCTAGGTCGACTTTCAGGCGATTGAGGTAGGCGAGCAGGCTGACGTTGCTATTGACCAGGCCGTTCCAGCCAGCGGCATTGATCGTCACGTTGCCGCCCAGCAAGCCCCCGAACAGCAAGCTGGTAATGGCAGCCTTGCTGGTATCGAATACCAGGACCGAACTGCGAATGGTCAGTGCCGCCAGCGGCGGCGGTAGCGCGGCGACCGCCGTTGCCCTGAGGGTCAGGGTCGAGCCCGCAGAGGCACCGCCAAACAGTGCGCCGATGCCGCCAGCCAGACTTTGCGGCACGACATGACTGGCGATGACCTGGATAGCTTCACTTTTACCAGGGTCGATGACGAACACCCGAAGGTTGTTGGCATCCAGGGTCAGCGCGCCGCAGCTGACCGCCAGTGCACGTCCGTCGCCCGGCAGGACGAAACCGTTGCGCTGGGCGCTGGCGGTGGCATAGCTGGTGGCGCTGGCGCCTGGGGCACAATCGCCGCCCCGCGTGGCAGCTTCAAGCGCGGCCATGTCGGCGATACGTTGCAGGTTGCGTTTTTCCAGGTAGAGCCGGCCACTGTCGATCACCAGCAGCAGGAACGCCAGCGCCAGCGCCAACGTCACCGCCGCCATCAAGCCAATGGCCCCCCTTTGCCGGGCGGGGCCGCGAAACTGAATGCGGGGCGACATCGCGCACTCCTTTGCCGGCGCACGGCCGAACGTAGCCTCCGTGGGTGTAAGGCAGTGTAGACAAGGGATGGCACGACTGCTGGCAAATCGCCACCTTCCTGCAACAATATCAACCCTGTAGGAGCATGCTCGCGATGGACGTCAACGATAACGCGGGAAGCCTGGCACCCCGCGGCGTTCTCGGGTTCATCGCGAGCATGCTCGCTCCTACAAAGGATTCAGGCCGTACCCGCGAGTTTACAGGGGGTGTTAATTGGGTGTTTTTATCGGTGGGGTGGGTAGTTGGCCAGGATCCGTGTGACCGTTTCGTGGATGGCGTTGCTGCGGTCCGCAGGATTGGGTGTGCGGCTGAGCATCTGCTCGTCACTGCCGCGCCAGACCAGCTTGCCGTCCTTGCCATCGAGCAGGTCGATCTGGATCGTCGCGACCTTGTAGGACACCAGGCGGGTTTCGTTGTACATCGGCGCGCCATAGTAACCGTACCAAGGGTAACCCCAACCACCGCCGTAGTTGGTCGTCACCTGTTGCTGGCGATCCTCGACAATCAGGTAGGCCTGCACATTCACATCCCCCCTGGCGCCTGCGCCCGCCTGGCGCAGGCCCCGCTGTTCGAGCTGATCGGCTACCGATTCGCGCACGCGCTGTTCGGTCAGGTCGCTCTTGATCCTGGGGTCATCGGGACGGTATTGCAGCGCAGGTTCTTTCCAGCTCCAGCTGCGATACGCGGCAAAATCGCGGCTGGCATCGAAGTCATGATTGACCTGGTTGGCGGCGCAGGCGCTGAGCAGTGCGGCCACTGCCAGTAAAGCGAGACGGCGGAACATGATGATTCTCCGGTAGAAGACATGAACCTGCGAAATGCTGGTTGACTACAGGACGCTAACTGGGAGGATACGCCGACATCGCCTTTTCCACAGCCTCCCGGATGGCATCGACCCGCTCGCTCTGGCTGCCGCGGTGACGGGTTTCGGCGCTGGCACTCCAGACCGGTTGACCGTCTTGCGCGTCGAACAGGTCGACGTGAACCACCACGACCTGTTCTTCGTACGTGCGCACCATCGGCATGCTGCCGTACATGCCATAACCCGGGCCATAACCATAGCGGTTGTAGCCGCCGTAACCGCCGTAACCGCCGTAATACCCGTAGTCGTCCCGGACCTGACGCAAGCGGGTTTCCAGGCGCAGGTCGGCGCTGACGAACAGGTCAGCCGGCCGATTGTCATGCCGGGGGCGCAGGCCGCGTTGATCCAGTGCACTGCTGACGGCTTCGGCGACCTGCGCCGAATCCGCCCACGCGGTGCCCAACGGCATTTGCCCGTTGAGCCAGGCCCAGCTGCGATAACGCCCGTAGTCTCGCGGTGGCGCCGGGTAGGCGCTGCGATCAAAGGTAGTGGCCGCCTGAGGCGGCGCTGGCGGCAAGGGCCTGGAACTTGCCACATAGGGATTGCTGCCCTGGCAGGCCGCCAGGCCCAGGCAGATCAACAGCAACCCTGAGCGACTCTTCATTTCGAACTCCGATCAGACCGGCCGGCAGATCCAGTGCAAATAACGCCCAAGCCCGGCGAAAGCCGGGTGGCGACGGTGGGCCAGCTCCATTTCGAGCAGGTCCGACAGTTCGGCGCGGGCCTGGAACTCCACCGGCATGTAATCGTGGAAAACCCGTACGCCACTCTGGCTTTCGACCCGCCACAGCCCCTCAAGTTGCGCGGCCAACTCCCGTGGATCCAGCGGCTGTTGCGGGGTCAGGCTCTGCTTCTCGCCGGCCATGTCGTTCTTGCGCATCTTGCGGAAATGGCCTTTGAGCAAGTTGCGGTAAATCAGCGCATCGCGGTTGTAGAAGGCCAGGGACAGCCAGCCATCGGTCTTGGTCAACTGATGCAGCACCGGCAGGATGGCGTGCGGCTCGGCCAGCCATTCGAGCACGGCGTGGCACAGCACCAGGTCGTAGGGCTCGGTGAGCTGACCGGGCAGCGCCTGCCAGGGCGCCTGGATGAAGGTCGCACTCTGCCCCGCGTCGGCGAAGCGCTGACGGGCGCCTTCGAGCATGGGTTCAGCGGGTTCGGCCAAGGTTACCTGATGGCCACGCTGGGCCAGCCACAAGGACATGTGACCAAGGCCAGCGCCGATATCCAGCACCCGCAGCGGCCGATCGGGCAGGGCTTCGGCCAGGTCGGCCTGCAGCACCGCCAGGCGAATCGCACCTTTGGCGCCGCCGTAGATTTTTTCGGCGAAACGCGTCGCCAGTTGATCGAAATGACGGTCGCTCATCAGCCGAACCTCCGCTCGCTGTCCGCCAGCTTGCTGCGCACGACGTCGTTCATGTCCAGCCCCAGTTCGCTGCACAGCAACAACAGATAGAGCACGATGTCGCCGATTTCCTGCCCGGCATGGGCCAGCTTGTCGGCGGGCAACTGCCGCGACTGGTCTTCGCTCAGCCACTGGAAAATCTCCACCAGCTCGGACATTTCGACACTCGCGGCCATGGCCAGGTTTTTCGGGCTGTGAAATTGCCGCCAGTCATTGCGATCACGGATGGCATGCAGGCGTTCGGTCAGTTCAACAAGGTTCATCGGGCTCTCCTGAAGGCGTATAGCTTCGGGGGGATGGCGGGGGAAGGCAAGTGACAAAGACTGGGTGACCGGCATTGTCATCGTGGGAGCGAGCCGGCGCCCACAGGTACTGTGCAACCCTCTATGCTTGTGGGGAACTCGGCGCCGTGGTCGATAGCCCAAGGCTCAAATCCGGCAACCACGCCTCTCTTTGATCAGGACGTTCATTTCATGCAGGTAGAAGGTTTTTTCGAATGGCTTGGCCAGATCCTGGGGACAGTCATCCGTTTCATCGTTGACGCCCTCAGTGGTCTGTTCCAGCTGGTGAGTCGCGCCAGCAGCCATTTTATCGAAGGCTTGTCCGAGGCATTGGGCATGGACACGTCGATCATCAGCATCATCATCCTGGTCCTCGGGTTGGTGCTGTTGTGGTCGGCGATCCGCGCGTTCATGAATGCCGCGTTCATCATGGGGGTCATCTGGTTGATGCTCGGGTTGTGGTTGCTCAGCTGGATCATGCACTGACCCCGGCGATGGATCGCTGCAGATTCTGCAGGGCTCGCTACAATGCCCGCTCCCCAAGGAGCCTGCATGTCCAACCTGATCGCCGACTGGCGCGACCGCCCAACCCATCGTCGGGTCTGGGCGCTGGCCGCGCCGATGATTCTCTCGAACATTTCCGTACCGCTGGTGGCGCTGGTCGACAGCACCGTCATCGGCCATCTGCCCCACGCCCACCAGCTCGGGGCCGTGGCGGTCGGGGCCAGCCTCTATACCTTCCTCGCCTGGGCCATGGGTTTTCTGCGCATGGGCTCCACCGGCTTTGCCGCCCAGGCCGCCGGGCGCGGGGATGGCGCGGCGCTGCGGCAAATTCTGTTGCAGGGCCTGCTGCTGGCCATGGGGCTGGCAGTGGTCCTGGGGGCCTTGGGCGTGCCGTTGAGCGGGGTTGCGCTGCACTTCATGCAACCGTCGGCGGAACTGGACCAGATGACCCGCGAATTTTTCCACACGCGGTTGTTCGGCCTGCCCGCGGCGCTGGCCAGTTATGCGCTGGTCGGCTGGTTTCTCGGCACGCAGAACGCCCGCGCGCCGCTGGTGATCCTGCTGAGTACCAACCTGGTCAACATTGCCCTGAACCTGTGGTTTGTCCTTGGCCTGGAATGGGGGGTGGTGGGCGCGGCCCGGGCGTCGGTGATCGCCGAGTGGACCGGCGCGCTGATCGGCCTGATGATGACCCGCCAGGCCCTGCGCGCCTATCCCGGCCATATCGCCTGGGCCGCCCTGGCGATATGGCAGAGTTGGCGACCGCTGTTGGCGGTCAACCGCGACATTTTCATCCGTAGCCTGGCGCTGCAGTCAGTGTTTTTCCTGATCACCGTGCAAGGCGCCCGGCTGGGCGATGCGACCGTTGCCGCCAATGCCCTGCTGCTCAATGGCCTGCTGCTCACTGCCCACGCGCTCGACGGCTTGGCCCATGCCGTGGAAGCCCTGTGCGGACACGCCATCGGCGCTCGCGACCGCGATGCCCTGCGCCGCTCCCTGGTGGTGGCCTGCGGCTGGTCGTTGCTGGCGAGCCTGGGTTTTGCCGGCCTGTTCCTGTTTGCCGGGCACCTGTTCATCCAGATGCAGACCGACATCACCAGCGTGCGCGACACCGCATTCCTGTACCTGCCCTACCTTGCCGTGCTGCCGTTGATCGCGGTCTGGAGCTACCTGCTCGACGGGCTGTTCATCGGCGCCACCCGCGCCAGGGAAATGCGCAACGGCATGCTGTTGACAGTGGCATTGCTGGTGCCGTTCGCCTGGACGTTGCAGGGATTTGGCAACCATGGCCTGTGGATAACCTTTCTGCTGTTCATGTTGCTGCGCAGCCTGACACTCGGCCTGATCGCCTGGCGCCTGCGCCAGAACGATGGCTGGTTCGCCCGCGCTCACTGAGCCGGTGGGCCGTTCAGCCAGAGACTGCGCAAGCTTTCGAGGCGTTCCTGCTGGGTATCCCCCGACAATGGCTGCACCAGCCAGGCGTCGGGGTACTGCAAGCGCAGCCACATCCAGCCATCGAGCACCGGGCGTTCGCTGAAACCCAGGGCCAGCCCTTCCTGCAGATGGGCCCACACCTGGGTGAAATCAGTCCCCGTGGATTGACT
>Ga0068844_100826_pt1 | contig 11805 bp, 10 predicted proteins | sample Hof3ISUMetaT_22_FD_73616 | JGI IMG/M metagenome (GOLD analysis project Ga0068844, IMG submission 73616) | Enriched soil aggregate microbial communities from Iowa State university to study microbial drivers of carbon cycling -... | ecosystem: Environmental > Terrestrial > Soil > Agricultural land...
CCGCCCCGCTCGCCTGCCCGCCTAATCGACACTCTCTGGTCCAAAGGTTTGAAGATGGAAAACGTTCGCGCCGCTGCCCGCCCCGCCCTCTGGCTGATGCTCGGCATCATCCTGGTCGCCCTCAACCTGCGCCCGTCGATGGCGGCGGTGGGTCCTTTGCTCTCGGCCACTCGCGGCGATATGCCGCTGAGTTTCAGCCTCGCAGCGTTGCTGACGCTGCTGCCGGTGATGGCGATGGGGCTGGCGATGTTCTTCGGCATGGCGGTCAGCCAGCGCCTTGGTGAACAACGCACGGTGCTGCTGTCGTTGCTGATCATTGGCGTGGCAACGCTGTCGCGGTTGTTTCTCGACTCGGCGGGGGAATTGATCGCCAGCGCCGTGCTGGCCGGGATCGGCATTGCACTGATCCAGGCCTTGATGCCAGCGCTGATCAAATCGCGGTTTCCCGACAACGTGGCGCTGTGCATGGGGCTTTACGTCACCTCGATCATGGGCGGCGCGGCGCTGGCGGCTTCGTTTGCACCGTGGGTGTTGATGCAGACCGGCAACTGGCGGGCAGGTCTGGCGGTCTGGGCGATTTTGGCACTGCTCGCCATTCCTGTGTGGTGGGCAACCCGCGCCACGTCACCGGAGACCACCCGGGCCGCTGTCAGAAAAGAATCTTTCTTCACGAATTCCCGAGCCTGGCTGCTCGCGATCTTCTTCGGTCTGGGCACCGCGTCCTACACCTGCGTGCTCGCCTGGCTGGCGCCGTACTACGTGGAAAAAGGCTGGAGCGAACAAAACGCCGGCCTGATGCTGGGTTTTCTGACGGCCATGGAGGTGATTTCCGGGCTGGTGGTGCCCGCCATCGCCAATCGCAGCCGTGACCGACGCCTGGTGCTCGGCGCTCTGCTCGGATTGATCATCGCCGGATTCCTGGGTCTGATCCTCAGCCCGCAGCACCTGAGCCTGCTGTGGCCCTGCCTGCTCGGGCTAGGCATCGGCGGACTGTTTCCGATGAGCCTGATCGTATCCCTCGATCACCTCGACGAACCGCAACGGGCCGGCGGGCTGACCGCATTCGTCCAAGGCATCGGCTACCTGATTGCCGGGCTCTCGCCGTTGATGGCCGGGATGGTTCGCGATCGACTGGGCAACTTCGAATGGGCCTGGTGGTCATTGACGGCGGTGATGGCGCTGATGCTGCTGATGGTGCTGCGTTTCAACCCGCGGTATTACGCGCAGCACATGGGCTAATCTGACCGACCCGTCTGGATAAAGGCTTCTGGCCATCTTTGCCGGGTTTGATTGGGCACGTCGTGTTACTAAAACTTTCTGTCCCACAACTGACCGTGAAACGTCCTACAGGGCTTTCTCCTGGCACCATCGTTCCGTTACGATCATGCGCACACGTTTGCGCGGATTCGGCGCAAGGAGCACAGCGAGACAGAACGGATGCTGAACAGTAACTTGCTTAGAAAGCTCGACATGCAGGATCTCATGGTGTTTGTCGCCGTGTATGAGCAAAGCAGCGTCACCGACGTCTCGGAGGCGCTGTTCGTCAGTCAGTCCACCGTCAGTTACTGCCTGAAAAAACTGCGCACCAGCTTCGAAGACGAATTGTTCGTCAACACCCGCACGGGCATGCGCCCGACCTACAAGGCCAGCAGCATGTATGGCCATGTGCAGAAAATCCTCGAAAGCATCAACCTGTGCCACGCCGGCGCCCCGACCTTCGACCCGATGGCGCAACCGGTGACCTTCAACATCTGCGCCCCGGAATACTTCGAACAACTGATCCTGCCGCGAATGTTGAAGCGCTTCGACTTCGATGACTTGCCGGTGATGGTCAACATGCACAAGTTCGAAACCGACGTGCCGGTCGAAGAGTTGCGCGACGGCAGCCTCGATCTGGTGATCTGCTTCGGCCCGCACTTCCATCGCAGTCACGCCGACCTGAAGTCACGCATGCTGCTGGAAGATGACCTGGTCTGCGTCTTCGACAAACGCGCCACGCCGCTGGAACCGCGCCTGAGTCTGCAAGCCTTCACCGAACGCCGGCATGTGTTCCCGACGCCGTGGACGTCGACCACCAACATGGTCGATGGCTGGCTGGCGCGCCAGGCGCAGAAACGCCAGATCGTCGCCCGCTCCAACAGTTACAGCGCGGCGTTGAAGATGATCACCGGTACCGATTTCATCCTCACCCTGCCCCGGCGTATCCAGCGTTTGCTGACCAACGATGCCGTGTTCAACCACTGCGAGGCGCCGAACGGTCTGCCGGGGTTCACCCTCGACATGCAGTGGAGCCACAACGTCGATCAGGACAGCGCCAACCTCTGGCTGCGCGAGCAGGTCATCAAGACCTGCGCGGAACTGGAAACGGCCTGAGTTCTACACGCCGATGGCGGTCTTGTTGTAGGACCCACGGTCGATGTCGAGCAGTTCCACGCTCAGCTGCACCTCGACCCCGACCGGCCATTCGCACAGTTCCTGCAACACCGCCAGCAGGCTCTGCGAAAGTTGCGTCTTGATCTCGGAGGAACGACCGCTGAACAGCGCCAGCCTTACCGCCACAAAGGCGCGCTCGTTCATGGCGGTACCGACCTTGAAGGTTTCAACCTTGGTGGCACGACTCTTGATATCGAACTCCGCCGAGAATTGACCGGAACCCACCAGCGTGTTGTTGAGCCGGATCAACGCCACGTCGGCGTTCAGTTGCGGCAGGTTGGCGGTGTATTCCAGGTGCAGATGTGGCATGTCAGTGCTCCAGAGGTTCGGCAAAAAGGCCGTAGATATAACACAGCAACGCCTGACTCACGCCAACGACGACATCACCGGCCGCTCACTCATGAATTGCTCCAGCCGCGAACGCAGCCAGCGCTCCGCCGGATCGCTGTCGACGTGGCTGAGCCAGACCATCGACAGGTCGAGGGTCGGGGTCTTGAACGGGAACGGCTCCTTGAACAAGAACCCGGAAGCGGCCATGGCGTCGGCGGTGTAATCCGGCAGGCTGGCGATCAGGTCGGTGCCGGCCAACAGCGCCGGCAACGAACTGTACTGCGGCACCGACAGCACCACCTGACGGGTGCGACCGATGTCTGCCAGCCACTCATCGGCGTAGCCGCTGACATTGGCAGTGTGGGAAACCAGCACGTGAGGACGTGCGCAATATTCATCGAGGGTCAGCGGCGTGTCGGACTTGTCGGCACGCAGGATGCTCGGCTGAATGTGCCGCAGCAGTTTGCGCTTGGCATTGGCCGGCAGGCCGCGGGTCTGACTGATGCCGACGGTGATATCGCCCGCCGCCAGCAAGTCGGGAATCCGCCAGTAATCGACATGCTGTACGACGAAAACCACGCTCGGCGCCTCCTGACGCAAGGCGCGCAACAGCGGCGGCAGCAGGCCGAATTCGACGTCGTCCGACAGGCCGATGCGAAACGTCATGGTGCTGACGGCAGGGTCGAAATCACGGGTCAGGCTCAGCGCCACCGACAGCGAATCGAGCGCGGGCTTGAGATGGCGATAAATGTCTTCGGCGCGGGCAGTCGGCTCCATGCGATGGCCGACGCGAATGAACAACGGATCGTTAAGCATGGTGCGCAGACGGTTGAGTGCCGAGCTGATCGTCGGCTGACCGAGAAACAGCTTCTCGGCGGCCCGCGTCACGTTGCGTTCGAGCATCAAAGTCTCGAACACCACCATCAGGTTGATGTCGGCCTTGCGAAGTTCATTGCGGTTCATCCATTGCCCCCCCGATCCCCAGATGGCGGAAGTGTAGAAAGGCCGTGGGGGCGGCGTCCATCGAAACGCTGCGTCATTGCACCGTCAACGTCTTCAGCCCCAGGCCAATAATCCGCGAATCGTCGTTGATACCCAGCTGCCGAGGGCTGACGGCATCCGGCAGCTGCAATTCGATGTCGAGCCGGTCATCCCTCCCGAGGCGCTGGTTGAGCGCGGCACTAATCGGAATCTCCAGGCGGTTGCCTTGAAACTGCGTCAAACGGGTATCCAGTACCTGTTGGCCATTCAGGCTGACGATCACCCGCTGGCCGGGGTGCCCGGGCTGAATGAATGCCAATGCGTCGATCACGATTGAGCGTGCCGGTGGCAATACTCTCAATTGGATTTTCGCCAGTTGTCCTTCCGTCCACGTCCCCCAGCTTTCCGGCTTCGACCAGCCGCCGGTCAGTTGTCGGTTGCGATAGTTGAAGGTGAGCGTTTGCCCTGGACGAGTGAGCGGCGTGAGCAATATCTGCTGCCCTTCATCAGGCATCTGCAGGCATTCCCTGCAGCGCTTCCAGCCAGGCGCCAGTAACGCTACCCCGTCCACGCGCGTCAACAGATCGGTTTCACTGTTGATGTTTTTTGCAGCTTCGACCAGCGCATCGTCGTCCAGCAGGTACAACGAGTCTGGGTCGTACTGCCCGGATTCGAGCATCGCCTGTGCTTTCTGCTGTGCCAACAGCAGCGCCGAAGTGCTCATACGCCCCAGATACACCGCATCGGTTTTCAGCCCGTGGGTCGCTGCGAAACCGGCGATCAGCTGCCAGCGTTCGCCCTGGTTCTGCGGCATCAGACTGCGCACATTGCTATAACGCGCAGCAGCACTGGCCCAGAAGGGATCAACCATCGGGCTGCTCCACACCGATGATGGCGCCAACATTTTTCCCTGGCTGATAGCCATCCATCCGCCGCGGGTGTCGGCAACCTGGATCAACAACACGACGGCAAGCAGAGCGATGGCGATGCGTGGCCGGTAACCGCGTATCACCAGAAAAATCATGGTCAGGACGCAGGCATACAACACCGGCCAGAACATCCGCCCCGAGGCCCGAAAAATACTGGCCAGGGCAATGACGCCATCCGGCAGCGGGTACTCGAACGTCAACGCGCCAATGCCTATTCGGTTCGACAGCGCGAACAGCCATAAACCGAGCATGGCCAGCAACAGCCATGGACGAGCACTTACTTCATCCTTCAAGGAATGCCGGTTACGCAGCCAGGCCAAAAAAGCCGGCGGCACCAGCAACAGAACGCCCAGGCCGAAGTAGTTGAAACCTTCGTAATCTCCTTCTCCTTTTGGCAGACCAGACAGAATCAGGGACCAGCCGGCCGGATCGACAGGCGACAGCAGATTCATCCGGTACAAACCAAAACCGCCGGAGGCCGCGCCATCGGCAATGCTGAAGTACCCGGCCTGCCAGCAACACACGCTCACCAGGGCGAAAAGCATGCCGCCCTCGATCAAACCCTGACGCCGGGCCAGTGACTGATTGAATGTCTTGCCCAGCAAATCCGCCACCCAGATCAGCGCAACCATGGCCAGCAGATAGGCGTGCACCCATGCCGTCACCGCCAGCAAGGTGCCCCAGGCCAAGCGCCGTCGGCGCAGGTTCGGCAGCAGCGCGAGGTATAACGCAGCCAGGATCAGGAAATGGCCGGCCAGTGAAAGATGCCCGCCCATACGCAAGAGCATCGCTGGCGAGAACACCAGCAGCCCGGCACCCAGCAGTCGAATCAAGGGATTGGCCGTGATCAGCCCCATCAGTTTCCAGCCAAACCAGGCCTGCAGGACACAGCAGGCCAGCAGCCACAATCCGAAATACTGAAAGGTGTCCGGCAACCAGGCACTGAATGGTTTGAACAACAGCGCCAGTAGTGGATTGGAGTCGGAAAAAATGATCGCGCTACCCAGTTCCAATCCATATGACGGATTGAGCCCGAGCGGGAAAGTCCACGGTGAATGTCGGAAAAACGCCCAGCCCAGATAATGCGTGGCCGGATCGCCCTGCTCCAGCCAGGCAATGTTCTGCGGGTTCAGCGCTTGCGGTCCGACCACCAGAAAAAACACCAGAGCACCCAAAAACAATGGCAACAGGGAAAGTGCCGGGTGCTCCTGTGAGTCCTTCATCGATACGTCCAGAAGTTATGCAGTACGAAGGTGAATGCCGGAATCGTCAGCGCCACGGCACCGATTCCGGCGAGATAGTGCAGCCCTGCCATCTGTGCCGCCCAGGCCACGAACATCGCCAACAGAAAGCCACTCGCCGAAACCAGCATGAAACGCAGCAGGGTTTTACCGTGCAGGCGGGCCGAAAAACTCCAGGTGGTGTTGATCACGTAGGACACCAACGTCGCCACAATAAAAGCCACACCGTTGGCCAACGGAGGCAGGGGGCTGACGAAGTTGATGAACAGCACCGCCACCAGCGCGTGCAGCGCCGTGACAAACAGACCGGTCACGGCGAAGCGCAAGCCGCGCTGGATCAAGGCGGATCTTTCGGTGGGTGTCACGGCTTGCGCGCCAGCACGAAGACACTCAGACCAGCGAGGCGGTTGATACCCATCAACGGCAGCTCGAGACTGCACAGGGTTTTCAGCAGCATATTGACCAACGGATGGTGTTTTTTCAGCTGCGAGCGCGGGGCCGAACCCCGAATGCCACCGGGTATCAGGCGCGACGCCAGCGCAAGCGGGAAGACCGCGCCGAAGTAATAGGCGCCCCGCTCCACCGTCAATCCGGCGTTACCCGCCAGAGCCTCGAATTGCTTCAGGGTGTAGCGACGCTTGTGTTCGAGGAAATCATCGTGCCCGCTCCACATGAACTGGAACGCCGGCACGGTCATCAGAAAGCGACTGCCGGACGGCACTTTGTCGACGTAGGACTTGAGCAGGCCGAGGTCGTCATCAACGTGCTCCAACACATCCATCAGCAGCACCAGATCAGCGTCGACTTTGTCGATCGAGCGACGGTAATGCACCGGTTTGCCGGCGGTGGTGGCGCTCGAATCGGCCGGGTAGCTGATGTCCACGCACCACGCTTCGCGCGCCGCCGTGTGGGTCAACAAATGATGGGAGAAGAATCCTGAACCAGCGCCGACGTCAAGAATTCGTTTGATCGGCGCGTCACCCAGCAAGCGGCGGGTGGCGGCCGCTTTGGAGCAGTAATACCAATGCTCGCCGATGCTGTCGCCGAGGATGTCGGTTTCCTTGAGATCCATGCTTCAGTCCTTGGATTCGTAAATGCGGCGCACCAGGAAAACCGGCCGGCGCTTCGCTTCGATATAAGTGCGGCCCAGATACTCGCCAAGCACGCCGATACCGATCAATTGCAAGCCGCCGAGAAACGTCACGGCAACCATCAGCGAGGCGTAACCGGGCAAGTCAACGCCATGAATGAGCGTGCGCAGCACAATGAACATCGCAAAGGCGAACGACACCAGAGAGACCAGCGCCCCCAGATACGTCCAGATCCGCAACGGTTCGGTGCTGAAACTGGTGATGCCTTCGAGGGCGAAATTCCACAGTCGCCAGCCATTGAACTTGCTCTGCCCCGCCGCCCGCTCCGGGCGTTCGTACTCGACTTGCGTGGTGCGGAAACCGACCCAGGCGAACAGGCCTTTCATGAAGCGCCGGGACTCGGGCAAGGTCAGCAGCGCGTCGACCACGCAGCGATCCATCAGCCGGAAATCACCGACGTTTTCCGGCAATGACTGTTCGGCAATTTTGTTGTGCAGGCGATAGAACCAACTGGCGGAAGTTTGCTTGGCCCAAGTATCGTTGCGCCGGCTAAGGCGATGGCCGAGCACCACCTCGAAGCCTTCATGCCAACGCTCGATCATTTGCAAAATGACCTCGGGCGGATCCTGCAAATCTACATCGATCGGCACCACGATCTGCCCAGTGCAGATCTGCAGACCGGCGGAAAGCGCCGCCTCCTTGCCGAAGTTACGGCTCAGATCGACGATACGGATGCGCGAGTCGCTCTGCTGGCAGTGCAGCAAGCGCTCCAGTGTTGTATCGGAACTGCCGTCATTGACGAACACCAGTTCCAGCTCGACCAGCGTCTCTTGCTCGAAAACCTGACGAATGCGCAGGAGAAAACCGTTGAGGCTGTCCTCTTCGTTGAATACGGGGATCACCAGCGACAACTTCACGGGGCCCACGTGTTGTGTTCCGTGCGGATGGGTCAATGGAGTGCTCTTTTCTTATAGTGTTGGTGGGTCGCCGAAACGGATTCGACGCCATGAGCCTCGCCGTATTAAGCAGCACCCAACCAGGTCATGCAAGGGCGCCGCGAGGACGTACCTGCCAATCCAAAGGTCGATCCCGACGCTCTGCCCCGCACATGACGGAAACATTCTCCAACGATTGGAAACAAATCCTCGATAGCCAAAAAACCGCGCTCCGCTAGGCTTGCGTCGAAGCGACAGGTTGTCGCACAAACGCATCGCATGGAGCGAATTGAATGTATTTCGAGATTTACAGGCAATCCAAAGGCACCCCGAGCACCGGTAAAGGCCAATGGCGCTGGAGATTAAGGGCGGGGAATCACGAGACGGTCGCCAGTGGCGAATCGTACGTGAACAAGGCGGATTGTCTGCATGTGATCGAGTTGATCAAAGGTGTGAAGGGTGAGACACCGGTCAAGGAGATCTGAGGAAAACCCAAGACGCCGGGCTGCCTGTATTGGCAGCTCCGGCGACTGAACGAATGCGGTTTCAGAACCTCTCGGGAATGTGCCTGAACGGATAATCCGACTCTTTATAACCGCCCGGTTTCTGCCGTTTGGGCAAGGTCACCTTCTCTCGCGGCACCTCCTTGTAGGGGATGCGACTGAGCAGATCCGAGATGATATTGAGCCGCGCCCGACGCTTGTCGTTCGAGTTGGCCACCAGCCATGGAGCGTAATCGGTGTCGGTCGCTTCGATCATGTCGTCCCGCGCCCGGGAGTAGTCATACCAGCGGCTGTAGGACTTGAGGTCCATCGGCGACAGCTTCCAGATCTTGCGACCGTCGACAATGCGCGCCTTCAGGCGCCGGGTCTGTTCTTCCTGACTGACATTCAGCCAGTATTTGAGCAGGATCACCCCCGAACCGACAACTGCGCGCTCCACCAGCGGCACGGTCTTGAGAAACTTGTCGACCTGTTTGTCCGTGCAAAAGCCCATCACCCGCTCGACGCCGGCGCGGTTGTACCAACTGCGATCGAAGATCACCACTTCGCCGGCCGCCGGTAAATGCGGCAGATAGCGCTGCAGGTACATCTGGCTCTTCTCGCGATCGGTCGGGGCCGGCAACGCGATGACGCGAAAGACTCGCGGGCTGACCCGCTCGGTCAGCGCCTTGATGGTGCCACCCTTGCCCGCACCGTCGCGGCCTTCGAAGATGATGCAGATCTTGATGCCTTCGGCCTTGACCCACTCCTGCATTTTCACCAGTTCGACATGCAGGCGGCGCAACTCGGCAAGGTAGTCCTTGTTCGACAGTTTTATATGTTCGTCAGGTTTTTCTCGGGGCGAGTCTTTCTTCTTTCCCTTTGCCATGACCAGACCTCTCGGGTTGGAACGACAGCCAGGCTCGTCGGCAATGCATGACCTGGAACCGGAAAGTTTAGTCATTTATCGCAAAACGCAAGCAAACGGGCGGTAACGCTCAGGCAACGTGCTTATTGCGAAAAAGCCTGTGCAGTTTTTGACGGAACGCCAATCGCCAACCATTCTCCATCACGGCGCAGCTTCCAATGTCGGCCGTTGATGCCTCGCGTGTTGCAAACCTGCCATCTGGATGTGGGGAAGAGGTCATGCACAGTTCGCTCTTGCGTGCCGCGTCGCTCATGCTCGCCTTGAGCGCTGCACCGGTCCTGGTGCAGGCCGCCGATGCGCCTGCGGCACCGGCGGCTGCCACCGCGCCGGCCAAAGATGCCGTGTTTACCACGGAGCAGCTCGACCAAATGCTCGCGTCGATTGCGCTGTATCCCGACCCACTGCTCGCTCAAGTGCTGATGGCCGCCACCTATCCGGGAGAAGTCGCCGAAGCCGTGACCTGGTCCAAGGCCCATCCGGATGCCAAGGGCGATGACGCGGTCAAGCAAGTGGCCAGCCAGACGTGGGACCCGAGCGTGCAGGCCTTGGTGGCGTTTCCGCAGGTCCTGGCGACACTGGGGCAGGATCCGGTCTGGGTGCAGCGTCTGGGGGATGCCTTCCTGGCCCAGCCTGACGAACTCATGGCCGGCGTCCAGCGCTTGCGGCGTCAAGCCCAGACGGCGGGCAATCTACAGAGCAATCAATATCAGAATGTGACGGTGCAGAACGTAACGCCGCCCATCTCTTCCGGCTCAACCAAGCCGGCCGACAACACGACCATCATCATTCAGCCCGCCGATCCGCAGGTGGTCTACGTTCCGACCTATAACCCGACTACTACTTACGGCACCTGGCCTTATCCGGCCTCGCCGCCGGTGTATTACCCGCCGCCGCCCGCTTACTACCCGGGTCAGGCACTGGTGGCCGGGCTGGCCTTCGGCACGGGCGTGGCGGTCGTCGCGTCGTTGTGGGGTGACTGCGACTGGGGCAATAACGACATCGACATCGATGTGAACCGTTACAACAATATCAACGGCAATAACCGCATCACCAACAACCAGAACAAGTGGCAGCACAACAACGTGCATCGCGATGGCGTGCCTTATCGTGACAACCGCAGCCGCGCGCAGTATGGCCGGCAGCTGGACGGTGCGGCTCAGCGTGATGCCTATCGCGGGGACAACGCGCAGCGGGCGCAGGCTCGAGAACGGGCGCGCAGTTCGATGGACAGGGCCGGTATCGAGCGCCCTGCCACCAGCAATCGCGAAGCCCGCAATCAAGTCCGCGAAGCGCAATCCGCCAATGTCGGCAATCGCATGCAAGGCGGCGCGGACAGACCCAGAGTCGCCTCCCGCGCTCAAGGCAATACGCGGGAGGCGCGCCAGCCCGGCGTCAATCAACGTGAACCTCGTGCATCTCAAGCCCGACCCGCAGCAGGCAGTGCGCGTAACAACGCCTTTGCCGGCGCGCGCTCTCCGTCCCAGACCCGCGTCCAGGCTGATCGCGGCCGTGCCAGCCAGATTTCTGCGCAACGTCCCAATACCTCCCGCGCCGCCGGACATCAGATCAGCCGGCCATCCGGCGGGGGCATGCGTCAGAGAGGAGGTGGCCGTCGATGAACATCCATTCTCTGGTCAAAAACTGCCTGACCCTCGCGGCCGGCCTCGCATTATCGACCTTCGCCTCGGCCCAGCAGGTATTTCCAACCCCGGAAAAAGCCGCGGACGCCTTCGTCGAAGCCCTCGGCACGCAACACGCCGACCAAAAACGCCTGACCGAACTGCTGGGCGAGGAATGGCACAGTTTCATTCCCCGCGAAGGCGTGCAGCGCAGTGATGTCGATGCCTTCCTGCAGCAATACCGCGAACAGCACACCCTGGAAAAGACCGGCGACAACAAGGCCGTACTCTCCGTAGGGCCCGATCACTGGACGCTGCCCATCCCGCTCATCAAAGACAAAACCGGCTGGCGCTTCGACACGAAAGCCGCCCAGGTCGAAATCCGCGCCCGCCGCATCGGCCGTAACGAACTGGCGGCGGTGCAATCGGCGCTGGCCTACCACGACGCGCAAATGGACTACGCCTCGGAAGACCGCGACGGCGACGGCGCCCTCGAATACGCACAGAAAATCTTCAGTTCCCCCGGCAAACACGACGGCCTCTATTGGCCAGAAGACGACAGCGGCCAGATCAGCCCCCTCGGCCCCGCCTTCGGCCAGGCCATCAACGACGAAGACTGGCACGGCTACCACTTCCGCATCCTCGACGCCCAAGGCCCGTCAGCCCCGGGCGGCGCTTACAGCTATCTGATTGGAGACAAGATGAGCCGCGGGTTCGCCTTGATCGCCTGGCCAGCGAAGTATGCCGACACCGGGGTGATGAGCTTCATGATCAGCCATGAGGGCCAGGTGTTTCAGAAGGACCTCGGGCCGGATGGGGAGAAGGTGGCGAAAGCG
>Ga0068844_110827_pt1 | contig 11604 bp, 12 predicted proteins | sample Hof3ISUMetaT_22_FD_73616 | JGI IMG/M metagenome (GOLD analysis project Ga0068844, IMG submission 73616) | Enriched soil aggregate microbial communities from Iowa State university to study microbial drivers of carbon cycling -... | ecosystem: Environmental > Terrestrial > Soil > Agricultural land...
TTGCTGCTCAAGACCCTGCCGGACGGGGTCGAGGTCAGCTATCGCTATGACCGTTTAGGCCGTTTGGTCGGCGTGGATGACGGCCAGGATCACCCGCTGGCCTTCGAATACGACCTGCAGGATCGACTGGTGCGCGAGCATCAGGGCTGGGGCACCTTGCGTTACACCTACGACGCCTGCGGCCAGCTCACTCGCATGCGCCTGCCGGACAACAGCAAGCTCGACTACCACTACGCCAAGGGCGGCGCGCTGACCGCGATCGACCTCAATGGCGCCTTGCTCACTCGCCACATCTACCAGAACGGCCGCGAACAGCAACGCCAGCAAGGCCTGCTGCTCAGCGAATATGCCTACGACGAACAGGGCCGGTTGCGGGTTCATTCTGTTCATCAACATGACCGCGCGCTGTACCTGCGCCACTACAGTTACGCGGTCAATGGCAACCTGGCGTCTATCGCCGACAGTCGTCACGGTCAACGTAGCTATTACTACGACGCGCTCGACCGTCTGGCCAGCGTGCGCCACACCCGCGACGACCTGCCGGAAAACTTCGCCCACGACCCGGCCGGCAACCTGCTGATGCAGGACCGCCCCGGCCCGACACAGATCAAAGGCAACCGCCTGCGGATGCAGGGCGACCGTCATTACGACTACGACGCCTTCGGCAACCTGATCCGCGAACGCCGCGGCCGCGCGCAACAACTTGTCACCGAATACCGCTACGACAGCCAGCACCGCCTGATCGGCCTGACCCGCCCCGACGGCACCAGCGCCAGCTACCAGTACGACGCCTTCGGCCGGCGCATCCGCAAGACCGTCAACGGCCAGACCAGCGAGTTTTTCTGGCAAGGCGACCACCTGATCGCCGAAAGCAGCAAAGAACAACACCGAAGTTTCATCTACGAACCCGGCACTTTCCGCCCCCTGGCGCTGCTCGACGGCAAAGGCCCGAAACGCGCCTGCCCGTTCTACTACCAACTCGACCACCTCGGCACCCCGCAGGAACTGACGGATTACAGCGGCGAGATCGTCTGGTCCGCCAAATACAGCGCCTACGGCAAGGTCGCCTCGCTGGAGCTGGCAACCGAGGACTACCTGAACCAGCCGCTGCGCTTTCAGGGGCAGTACTTCGATGAAGAAAGCGGGCTGCATTACAACCGGCACCGGTACTACGACCCTGACTTGGGGCGGTATCTGACGCCGGATCCGGTGAAGCTGGCGGGTGGGCTGAATCAGTACCGGTACGTGCCGAATCCGACGGGGTGGGTGGATCCGTTGGGGTTGACGTCCAATTGCCCGCCGCCGAACAAGCCGGGATGTACTGTGCCGGATAATGTTAGTGGCAGTATGGCAATCGAGGGCAACCCACCGTTGCCTATCGTTAATCACGGTGTTGACCCAAAATCTTTAAAGCGGACGCATGCGATTTCAGGAAAAACCTCAACTAAAGAAGTCGAGAAAATGGTGAATACAATGCGAAGCACGGGCTACGACAATCGATACCCCATAGACGTAGCGGAACACCAAGGCGAACTCTACATTTTGGATGGCCACCACCGCGCCGCCGCCGCTAGACAAACCTCCACCAACGTCAGTATTAAGCTAATAACAAATATTAGAGAGCACCACGGCACTCTAAACACCATTGAAGAGGTGTTGGAATCAGCACAAAGTATCGGAAACGACAGACTAGAGCACCGTAGAAGAAAATGACCAGACCTGAAATCACACTTGAAGATCTGATAACCGACTTCCTATCTAAAGTAGATATCGGCACGAAGCTATTAGAGGAAAAATTCGGCACCCGCAATATTCTGAGACTATGGCGCTCCAAACAAATAGAACGATGCGGAGAAATAAAGAATGGCGTTCAGTATGAGCTCCACGGCATTGGGTGCTTCATAATTTTCGCCACAGAGTCCGTGAATTTTGACTACGGGTCGGGCGATAGAATTGATGGATTTGATATTTGGCGCCTCTATTCATATGCCACCGACCGACCATTCAGATACAAAAAGTATTGTGACAAACAAACTCTCGAAAAAGAATTTAGAGAATATTTGTCCTCAAAAAAAATAGAAAAAATGTCTCCAATGGATGACCTGTATGTCCTGACAAGTCCTAACCAAACCCAATAAAACCCGGATGCGACAAGCATGCACCCCATTACTCATCATCATCAAAATCCTCATACTCAAGCTCCTCCTCACCCTCCATAAGCGGAACCGTCGCATCATCCATCAACGACCCCGGATCTTCATTCCCCGGATCATTGATAAACGGCAATCCGCTGGGGCCTTTTTCTTCCTTGCCTTCGGTTTCGGGAGTCATGGCGCACCTCATTAATCTCAAATGTGTAAACGTTCGAAAAGTATGGCCGCTAATCGTTCCAGCGCATGACGCGCAGGCGCAAAAAACCCGGCATAAAGCCGGGTTTCCGTAGAACCGATCACTCAACGATGACGGTTCTTGTGTTTGTTCTTGTGCTTGTGGCCGCCCCCGGAGTGCGACTTGCCGCCATCGTCACCCAGGTTGTTGCCGACCGCGCCACCCGCCGCGCCGCCCAAGCCTGCGCCGATGGTCGAACCGGTGGAGCCGCCGAGGCTGTTGCCGATCACTGAACCGCCAGCGGCACCGAGGCCACCGCCAATGGCGGCTTCCGTGCGGTTGCGTTTGTTCGCTCCGACGGCACTGCCGGCTGCACCACCAACACCAGCGCCCACCGCAGCACCGGTGCTGCCGCCGAGTTGGCCGCCAACCACGTTGCCCAGCGCGCCACCCAATCCGCCACCCACGGCGGCTGTGCCATCACCAGCGGCCATGGCGCCTTGGGCCACCAGTAATCCCAAAACCAATGCGGATAATGTCAAGCGCATACAGACCTCACAGGTCCCGGATCGGGACGGTTCGCCCGCGGAGGGGGCTATGTGGCATTGGAGGCGAATTCGGGAAAAACGTTCAGCAACGGAAAGGCCCGGCATCAAACCGGGCCTTTTCAGACATGCGTTGGCAATCAGTGACGTTTGTGACCCTTGGACAGGTTGCTGCCCACCGCACCACCGGCTGCGCCGCCCAAGCCAGCACCGATGGTGGCGCCCGTTCTGCCACCCAGGCTGTTGCCGATGACCGAACCGCCCGCCGCACCGACGCCGCCGCCGATGGCTGCTTTGGTACGAGCACCTTTCTTGGCAGCCAGTGCACTGCCGGCCGCACCCGCTACACCAGCGCCAATCGCTGCACCGGTGCTGCCGCCCATTTTCTGACCAACCACGTTACCCAATGCGCCGCCCAGACCACCACCCAGTGCGGCAGTACCATCGCCAGCCATTGCACCTTGAGCAACCAGAAGCCCCAGAACCAGAGCAGGCAGAGTTAAACGCATGACGAAAACCTCAACAAAAGGAATAAAAAAGGGCGCAGATTGAATGCTGTTGCCGCGGCGATGTCCAGCGTTGCAGCGCACTTGGCGCCGATTGGACAGCGAATACGGAAAAGGTTTAATGACGGGCAAAAAAAAGCCCGCTGGGGAGACGGGCTGGAGACTTGCTTTCTAACGGATGGCTTCACCCTACTCAGGCGGGTGTGAAAAGTTTGTGAAAAAACCGGACAAAAGCTTCAATCCATGTAGGACGCTTCTTTACCAGGCAGGCATAAAAAACCCCGTTCAATGACGGGGCTCTGCGGTATAGAACTCACTTTCTGGAGCGGGTGGTGACCTTGGGCAGAAACTTCGCCTTTGGGCCCTTGGGTGCCGTGGACTTGATCTTGCCGGTCTGCACCGGATCCTCGCCAAATCCGGCCTGATACTCCGTCTGGCCGCAGCGCACGCAATTGTTGAATGAAAATTCAGCCCCGTCGTCTTCGATGTACGGATCAGTCATCTTTGCTCCCCTTCTCAAATGCGGGCCGACACTGGCAACCCTTTTGCCTGAAAAAATATCGACCTCCAAGGCTTTTGAGACTAGCCGGTCATTCCTGGACTTGTGATTCAGATCACTCGAAGCCCGACGAATGGCCTACGGAAATTAAACACAATGATGAACCGTTGGTCTCACGCCGCTAAAGATTCCCGGCAACTGGCCGCTGCCCTTTTTCCTACGCAATGAATCTCAAGGAGAGAACATGGAAATCAAAGGATTCCCGACACTGCCTGTTGTAAAACTCACGGATGAACAGATCGCCGCCGGCAAGGCCGGGGCGGAGAAACTCAAGGAAAAGATCGCTTCGGGTGAAATCGTCATCAAGCAGCCGACCGGACCGAGTCCGTTGCAGCCTGGCGTGATCTACCACCCGGACCCGGTTCAGCCAGTTCAACCCGGCGATACGCCGCCTCTCGTCGCGATCGACACGCCGCTGACCTACGATTCGAAAGGCACCATCCTGCTCAAACCGCAGGGCTGATTATCAGCACAGAGCCCATTCCGTTGAATGGGCTCACTAGCCTCAGCGCAACTTGACCGCCGTACCGGTCGCAAACACCACCACCATGCCACCCTTCCCTGCCGGCATGCTGATCTCGAAATCCACCCCGACCACCGCATCCGCCTGCAAAGCCCGCGCACGCTCCCTGATCTCGTCAGTCGCCTGGATACGTGCCTCCTTCAATGCCCGCTCCAGCGTCTGCGAACGCCCACCGAAAAAGTCGCGCATGCCCGCGAACATATCGCGAATCACATTCACGCCCTGCACCGACTCGGCACTGACGATGTCCAGATACGCCGTAATCTGCCGGCCTTCGACGGAGTGGGTGGTGGAAATGATCATGGAGGTCGTCCTTTTACATACCGGATAAAACCGCGATTGTAATGCCCTGGCAAAGGGAAGCCGAAGCAATCTCTGTGACCAAAAACCAGACGCCAGAATGCACAAAACCCCTGGCTTCTTTCGAAACCAGGGGTTTTGTTTACATCGAATTTGGCGGTGAAGGAGAGATTCGAACTCTCGATACAGTTTCCTGTATACACACTTTCCAGGCGTGCTCCTTAAGCCACTCGGACACTTCACCGTATCTCTTCAAACAGGTTCTGTCTGTCGAGGCGCGCTAATGTAGTCGAAAGCTTTTCTGATGGCAAACTTTTTTTCAGAATTTTCATGCGGTTAAGCGAAAAAGCCGCGACCGCCATCGAGAGTCCATGGCGATCCGGCCAATCTCGGGTAAACGCGGCCCTTCTATATAGACGCGCAGGCGTCAGGCACCGGGCGCGTTGCAGCGCATCGGCCAGTAAACAGTGACTGGCGGGTCAGTCACAGTGCTTTACCTGACCGGCGACGGTGGGTAACGTCTGCCCATCTTTCTTATAAGGAATTGCGCCATGAGCGACCTGATTGCCTACCACCTCGAAGACGGTATCGCGACCCTGACCCTTAGCAACGGCAAGGTCAACGCCATTTCCCCGGACGTGATCGCGGCCTTCAACGCGGCGCTGGATCAGGCGGTGGCGGATCGTGCCATTGTGATCATCACCGGTCAGCCGGGCATTCTCTCTGGCGGCTATGACCTGAAAGTAATGACCGCCGGCCCTAAAGAAGCGGTGTCCCTGGTGACTGCGGGTTCGACCCTGGCCCGTCGTCTGCTGTCGCACCCGTTCCCGGTGATTGTTGCTTGCCCGGGCCATGCCGTGGCCAAGGGCGCGTTCATTCTGTTGTCCGCCGACTATCGGATCGGTGTCGACGGTCCGTTCAGCATTGGTCTGAACGAGGTGCAGATCGGCATGACCATGCATCACGCCGGTATCGAGCTGGCTCGTGATCGTCTGCGTCGCTCGGCCTTCCATCGCTCGGTGATCAATGGTGAGATGTTTGATCCGCAAAGCGCAGTGGATGCCGGTTTCCTCGACAAGCTTGTAGCGGCCGAAGAGCTGCAAGGCGCTGCCCTCGCCGCCGCGCGTCAGTTGAAGAAAATCAACATGACCGCACACAAGAACACCAAGTTGAAAGTACGCAAGGCGCTACTGGAAGCCCTGGACAACGCGATCATTCAGGATCAGGAGCATCTGGGCTGATACCCGGCTCATTCCGATTCAGAAAAGCCCGACCGTCGTGTCGGGCTTTTTCTTACACGCCCAGTTAAAAACTCTGCAGCAGCTCTAGGACGCCTCTGACCAACAAGTCGGAAACATGCGCTTAAACATCGCCCATCTCCGGACTCTATAGCGGCAATTGCCGAAAACAGTGCACATCCGTACACTGCGCCACCTTTTGTCCCGATGGGCCTGAAAATGCTGTTCGTGTTTCGTATGTTGTTGATGGGCCTGCACTTTATTCTCGCGGGAATCCTCGGTGTGATCCTCGGGCTGTGCCGCCCATTCAATCCGGACAACAGTCGCCTGTGCGCCCGTCTCTATGCACTGCCGGCCATGTGCATTTTGCGCCTGCGGGTTAAGGCCGATGTCGGGCCGTTGATGAACAAGCCAGACAGCTGCGTGATCATCGCCAACCATCAGTCCAACTATGACCTGTTCGTGTTCGGCAACGTGGTGCCGCGCCGTACCGTGTGCATCGGCAAAAAGAGCCTGAAGTGGGTGCCACTGTTCGGGCAACTGTTCTGGCTGGCGGGCAACGTGTTGATCGATCGTGGGAACGCGCACAAGGCGCGCCAGTCGATGCTGACCACCACCGACACCTTGCAGCACAAAGACACCTCGATCTGGGTGTTCCCGGAAGGCACCCGCAACCTGGGTGAGGAACTGCTGCCATTCAAGAAAGGCGCGTTCCAGATGGCCATTGCCGCCGGGGTGCCGATCGTTCCGGTGTGTGTCAGCAGCTACATCAAACACATGCGCCTGAACCGCTGGCACAGCGGGAAAATTCTCATACGCTCGCTGCCGGCAATTCCTACCGCCGGCCTGAACATGGACGACATGCCCATGCTCATCAACCAGTGCCGCGAACAGATGCGCGAATGCATCGATGCGATGGACCGGCAGCTGCAAGCTGCGTGAAAAAGAAGCCCGCCCCGTGCGGGTTTTCTTTTGCCCGGTGAACTGTGCAGATTTCACTGACTCTCAAGCAGCGACACGGCTAAGCTGAAGCCATGTCTCCCCTGCCATCTGCCAAGAAGAAGTGAATCACCACCATGGGTCGAGTTGTTGCTGCTGCGGTTTACAGCGCTGGTAAGAAAGTCACCAATATTTCCCTCGACGAAGGCGCAGCCTGGGCCGCCAAGACCGGCCACTTCGTCTGGATTGGCCTCGAAGAGCCGAGCGCCCAGGAACTGTCCAACCTGCAACGCCAGTTCAACCTGCACGAACTGGCCATCGAAGACGCTCTCGAAAAACACAGCCGGCCAAAGCTGGAAACCTTTGGCGACGCGCTGTTCATCGTCACCTACTCGCCGGTGCGCGAACACGGGATTCTTCAGTTCATCGAAACCCATATCTTCGCCGGTAACGGCTACATCATCACCGCGCGTAACGGTCATTCGGCGTCCTACGCCCAAGTGCGCCAGCGCTGTGAGGCACGGCCGCTGCTGCTGGAACACGGGGAAGATTTCGTACTGTATGCGCTGCTGGATTTCGTGATCGAGAACTATCAGCCGGTGGGCGAAGCGATCCACGCCGAGATCGATGAGCTGGAACGCAACGTGCTGTGCAGTGCGCTCAATGAACACGACATCCAGAAACTCCATGGCCTGCGCCGAGACGTCTTGCGTTTGCGCCGTTACGCGGCGCCGATGGTGGAAATCGGCGAGGAGCTGCAGAAGCTGAGCTTCCCCTTCATCGACAAGAACATGCGCCCGTACTTCCGTGATGTGCAGATCCATGTCACGCGGCAGATGGAAGACCTGACCACCCTGGCCGACATTGCCAGCCAGACCATCGAAATCGGCGTGCTGCTGGAGGCGTCACGCCAGAGCGTGGTGCAGCGCAAATTCGCCGCGTGGGCGGCGATTCTGGCGTTCCCCACGGCAGTGGCGGGGATCTACGGGATGAACTTCCAGAACATGCCGGAGCTGAGCTGGCACTACGGCTATTTCGGCGTGCTGGGCTTTATCACGGTCGGCTGCGTGAGCCTGTGGGCGAGTTTCAAGAAATCCGGCTGGCTATAAGAAAAAACGCCCCCGTGCAAAACACGGGGGCGCCTGGGTTCAAGCAGCGGTCGGCTTGTGCGCCACGAAGCGCATCATCCATTCCGCCACGGTGGTGCCGTGGTGCTGATGTTCCAGGCTGGCCACACCCTTGCTGTACACCTGCTCGCCCAGCGCTTCCTGACGCAGATCCAGCAGCGCCCGCGAATAGTCGTGAATGAATTCCGGATGCCCCTGGAAGCACAGCACCTGATCGTTGATGTGGTACGCGGCGAACGGGCAGAAATCGCTGGAAGCAATCACCGTCGCGTTCTCCGGCAACGCCGTGACCTGATCCTGGTGGCTGATCAACAGCGTCAGCTCTTCGCGCACCGGGCTCATCCACGGCGCCTTGGCCGCCAGTTTGTAGTTGTGAATGCCGACACCCCAGCCTTGAGTAGCACGCTCGCTCTTGCCGCCCAGCAACAGCGCCAGCAGCTGATGGCCGAAGCACACGCCGAGCAGTTTGTCGCCCCGCTCGTAGCGGTTCAGCAGGTATTGCTTGAGGGTCTGGATCCACGGGTCGGTGCCGAACGAGTCGGCCTTGCTGCCGGTAACCAGATATGCATCGAAGGTCAGGTCATCACTCGGATAGTCGCCCTGCATCACGTTGTACACCGTGAACTCGGCGGCGATCGGCTGTTGCGAGAACAGGCGCTGGAACATCTGCCCGTAACCCTGATATTCATCGACCAGTTCCGGACGCAGGATGTCGGTTTCCAGAATGCAGATGCGTAGCGACATAAAAAATACCTGACACGTGATGGGAATAATGCACACCCCAGAGCCTGCCTTGAAACCACCCGGCAAGGCAAGCCCCGAAATGCCTCCCCGCCCCGTTAGAACAACTCGTCTTTCGCGGCTTTTTCCAGCAGCAACGCAGGCGGTGCGAAACGTTCGCCGTACTGTTCCGCCAGGTACTGCGCCCGCGCGACGAAGTCCTTCACGCCATATTGATTGATGAACTGTAACGCGCCGCCCGTCCATGCCGCAAAACCGATGCCGAAGATCGAGCCGACATTGGCGTCCGCCGTCGAAGTCAGCACGCCCTCCTCCACACAGCGCACGGTTTCGATGGCCTGCACGAACAGCAACCGATCACGTACATCCTTCGGCGAAATCTGCCCATCGGCTTTCTCGAAACGGGTCTTCAGTTCGGGCCACAAATGTTTTTGCCCACCTGCGGGGTACTCGTAAAAACCGCCTCCCGCTGCCTTGCCCGGCCGCTTGTATTCGTTGAGCAGCAAGTCAATCACGGCGAACGCCGGGTGCTCAATCAGCGGTTTCCCTTCTGCCTGCAGGTCTTTGGCCGTTTGCTGACGGATATGGCTCATCAGGCTGAGGGAAACTTCGTCGGAGATCGCCAGCGGCCCGACAGGCATGCCGGCCTTGCGGGCTTCGGTCTCGATCATCGGCGCACTGACGCCCTCACCCAGCATCGCAATACCTTCATTGGTAAAGGTGCCGAATACTCGAGAAGTAAAGAAACCGCGACTGTCGTTGACGACAATCGGGGTTTTCTTGATTTGCAGTACGAAATCGAACCCGCGTGCGAGGGTTTCGTCGCTGGTTTGCGCGCCTTTGATGATTTCCACCAGCGGCATCTTTTCCACCGGGCTGAAGAAGTGCAGGCCGATGAACTTGCCTTGATCCGGCACTGCAGTCGCCAACCCCGTGATGGGCAAGGTCGACGTGTTGGAAGCAATCACCGCGTCGGCGCCGACCACCTGCTGTGCTGCTGCCGAGACCTTGGCCTTGAGATCACGATCCTCGAATACCGCCTCAATGATCAGATCGCAACCTGCCAGATCGGCGTCGCTTTCGGTCGGATGGATGCGCGCCAGCACCGCTTCACGCTGCTGCGCAGTCATCTGCCCGCGAGCGACTTTCTTGTCCAGCAATGCCGCCGAATGCGCCTTGCCCTTTTCCGCAGCCGCGAGGTTGACGTCCTTAAGCACCACGTCGATCCCGGCCACAGCGCTGACGTAGGCGATTCCCGCCCCCATCATTCCGGCGCCGAGGACGCCCACGCGCTTCGTCACATAAGGCGCAAAACCCTGCGGACGCGAACCGCCAGCATTGATTTCATTGAGCTGGAACCAGAAGGTGCCAATCAGGTTTTTCGAGATCTGCCCGGTGGTCAGTTCGGTGAAATAACGGGTTTCGATCAGGTGCGCCGTGTCGAAATCCACCTGCGCACCTTCCACCGCCGCGCACAGAATCTTCTCCGGCGCCGGCAACGTGCCCTGGGTTTTGGTGCGCAGGATCGACGGCGCAATCGCCAGCATCTGCGCGACTTTCGGATTGGAGGGCGTGCCGCCGGGAATCTGATAGCCCTTCACATCCCAACGCTGCACCGCCGCAGGATTGGCCAGAATCCAGGCCCGGGCCTTGGCCAGCAGCTCATCGCGATCCGCTGCCAATTCATCAATCAGCCCCGCCTGCAACGCCTGCTGCGGACGGACTTTCTTGCCTTCGAGCAGATACGGCAAAGCCTTTTCGATGCCCAACATGCGCACCATCCGCACCACGCCACCGCCGCCCGGCAACAGGCCGAGGGTCACTTCCGGCAAACCGAGCTGCACCGACGCATCGTCCAGTGCCACCCGGTGGTGGCAGGCCAGGCAGATTTCCCAGCCGCCGCCGAGCGCCGCGCCGTTGATCGCCGCGACCACCGGTTTGCCGAGGGTTTCCAGGGTGCGCAACTGGCCCTTGAGGGTCAGCACCATGTCATAGAAGGCCTTGGCTTCGGGCTTGCCGACCTTGATCAGTTCATTCAGGTCGCCGCCGGCGAAGAAGGTTTTCTTGGCCGAGGTGATGATCACCCCGGCGATCTCATCTTTTTCCGCCAGCAGTCGGGCGACGCTTTCAGCCATGGCCTCGCGGTACACCGCGTTCATGGTGTTGGCGCTCTGGCCCGGCATGTCGATGGTCAGGAGAACGATGCCGTCCTGGCCTTTTTCGTAACGAATGGCTTGGGTCATGACAGGTTTCCTTGAGGTCAGAGGCGTTCGATGATGGTGGCGATGCCCATGCCGCCGCCGACGCACAGCGTCGCGAGGCCGTAGCGCAGGCGTCGGGCTTCCAGTTCATCGAGCAAGGTGCCGAGGATCGCGCAACCGGTGGCGCCCAGCGGGTGGCCCATGGCGATCGAGCCGCCATTGACGTTGACCTTGTCCGGGTCGACGGCCATGTCCTTGATGAATTTCAGCACCACCGAGGCGAACGCCTCGTTGACTTCAAACAGGTCGATGTCTTCCACCCGCAGCCCGGCCTTGGCCAGTGCCTTGCGAGTGGCCGGCGCCGGGCCGGTGAGCATGATGGTCGGATCGGTGCTGGTGACCGCCGTGGCGACAATCCGCGCCCGGGGTTGCAGGCCCAACGCGCGTCCCTTGGCCTCGGAGCCGATCAACATCAGCGCCGCGCCGTCGACGATCCCCGAGCTGTTGCCCGGCGTGTGCACATGGTTGATCCGCTCGACATGGCTGTAGACCCGCAGTGCCGTGGCGTCGAAGCCCATCTGGCCGATCATCTCGAAG
>Ga0068844_108316_pt1 | contig 11548 bp, 9 predicted proteins | sample Hof3ISUMetaT_22_FD_73616 | JGI IMG/M metagenome (GOLD analysis project Ga0068844, IMG submission 73616) | Enriched soil aggregate microbial communities from Iowa State university to study microbial drivers of carbon cycling -... | ecosystem: Environmental > Terrestrial > Soil > Agricultural land...
TCGGTGGCGCGCACGTTGATCCGGCGGATGTCGCCTTCGACCCCGCTGATGCTGATCAGGTCGCCGACTTTCACCGGGCGTTCGGTCAAGAGGATGATGCCGGAGACAAAGTTCTTGACGATCTCCTGCAGGCCGAAACCGATCCCCACCGACAGGGCGCTGACGATCCAGGCCAGATTGGTCCACTTGACGCCCAGAGAGGACAGGGTCAACAGGAGCACCAAGGCATAGCCGATGTTCGAGAACAGCGTGCTCAGGGAGGCGCACATGCCGGGGTCCATTTCGGTCTTGGGCAGCAGCTCATTGTCCAGCCAGCGCCGCAGCGAGCGAACCAGGTAGAGGCCGATGACCACGGCGAGCACGGCGTGCAACAGGTTGGCCGGGACGATGTTCAGTTTGCGCAGGCCGTCGCCACCGAGCATGGCGAGGATGTTGGTGGCCAGTTGTTCGAGCGTCGAGCCGATCCCGCCCACCATCAAGGTGATCAGCGCGATCAGCAACAGGGCGGCGCGACCGGCGCCGGACAGGATGACCGAAATCTGTTCCAGCCGCGTATCGCCAATGCCCAGCAGCTGCTTGAGGGTCTTGCCGGTGGAATGGCGGGGGGAAAACAGGTGTTCGCAGCTGTCCTTGAACAGCTGGGTCAGCAGATAGAAACCGGCGAATATGATGAAAAACCACACCAGTTCGTAGGTGATGAACCGCGAGAGCGATATGTAGCCGGTGAGCAGGGCCAGGAGGGAAATCGCGATCGCGATGCTGGCGAAGGCATAGATCACCCCGGCCAACGTCCGCCCGGCTTCGGGGGCAATGCCCGCCGCGACCATGTCCCGGCGGGTTTTGTTAACGCGCAACAGCAGCATGGCGATCATGGCCGAGACGATCAGTGCGACCAGGCCACGGACCGAGATCACCAGCCCTGGGGTCATGCCGGTGACATTGGTTATCTGCGCCAGCGACACCAGCACAAGCAATGCCAGGGCCAGGCGTGTGGGGTAGGGCTTGATCGCCAGGGCGAGCGGATCGGCAAAGGCTGGCAGGCGCCATGAAGGGTGCTGCGTGGATAGCAGTGCGCGACTCAGGCCGGTAATCAGCACGCAGGTATAGACGATCTTTTCGAAATCCTGGGAAAACCCGGTGAGTTGCGGCGTCAGGGGCAGCTCGCGGGTGACGGTAAAGAACAGCACCTGCAGGGCGATCCAGGCAGACAGGACCGTGGCCACCACCGAGGACAGCGCAAGGGTGCTGCGTCGCAGGCGTCCTTCCGGCATCCGGTGAATACATAACCAGGTCAGCCCGCGCTCGGCCACCCGCCGACCGAAGATCCAGAAAACCAGGGCCATGACGAGTAACACGCTGGTCAACAGGCGTTCGCCCGGTCGCCAGGTGGCGCCAAGCGTGGCGCCGATCTGTTGGAGGAATGCGTTGAATTTTTGCCGGTCATGCTCTGGCGGATTGAACAACGTGGCCCAGAACCAGGGATTGAGCACGCTGCGGGTCCGCTGGGTCACTTCGGTTTCCAGCAAGCTGCGGCGAATGGCGGCAATCTGGATCAGCAGTTCGGCGGCGCTGGCCTTGAGGGTGGCCAGGGTATTGAGCCTGGAGTCGACGCGGTTCTTTTGCTCGTTGAGGGCTATTCGCTGATTGGCAATTTCGGCTTTCTCGGGCCCGACATCGGCCAAAGGCGTCGGTCCCAGTACACCCAGTTGCGCCTGCAACTGAGTCTGTTCGGGCAATAACAGCGCCGTGAGCCGGTCGATTTCGCGGATAAGCGCTTGAACCAGATCCTGCGGGCCCTCCAGTTGACTGTAGTTGGTGGCCAGGGAGACCTGCTGCTTGAGATTGCCGAGTTGGCCCATCAGCGCGTCCAGATCACTTTCGGAAACGCTGGCGGAGGCAGGCGTTGCAGATGCGGAAGGAGGTTGCAGCGGTTGGGCCGCCGACAGCTTTGCGGCGTTCGGCCCGAACAGTAAAGCGATGAGAATCAGCAAACTCAAGGCATGGCGCATCGGAGTGCTCGACTGGTTGTGTGTCACTCAGCCTTTGAGGTTAGGTCATGACTCAGGTTGTCGAGGCTTTTTTGATCAGACGTGCAACGGTGCAGAACCAGCGCGATCCTTCAGGTATAGGCCAGCAACCGGCCGCAGAGGATCACGCTGACCCAGAGCGCGATCGAGAACAATGCCTGCAGTTTGGCCACGGCCGGTGCCGGGTCGCCGGCATCCCACGCCGTCACGGAACGGTAGACGCCAAGATGGAACAGCACGGCGTTCAGACCCGCCGTGGCAATCAGGCACAGCTTGAGAATGAATATGTCATTGGAAGCGAAATCGTGAGGATGGGCGCTGAACATCATCAGCCCGGCCGGAACGACCAACAGCAATGCCGCAACCGACCATGGCAGGAGATGGCGGGCCAGGGCCGTCACCTGGATATTGCGCGATACGCCAAGCACCCGCAGGTCGAACATCACCACCGAACCGACCAGTATCGCGAAGCCGAGGATGTGCACCACCTCCACCAGCGGATACAGCCACAAGTCACCGCGCATGGCTGAGCCAAGCGACGAGTCATTGAGCCAGTCCAGCCAGCCCCGATTGCCTTCCATCAGCGCAACTCGATGGTCTTGTCGCCGATCGTGATGCGTTCTGCCCGTAATTCATCGGGTTTGTTGCGGTTCTGGTAGCCGACCACGCTGGCTTGGGTGCCGACCGCCAGCAGGTCCTTCGGCAGCCCTCGGTTTTCCATGCGCGAGGGCGGTGCGAGCACCACATTCCAGGTCTTGTCAGCCGTCTTGAGGTTGATGAAACCGTGGGGGTGGGAGTAACCGGACGCTTCTATGGTGCCGCTCAGTTGCAAGGGTTTGCTGGCGTCATACTCGCTCCAGCCGTGATGGGCGAATGCCGCAGTTGCCGCCAACAACAATGCCACGCCAACGCCCTTGAGCATGTAGTTCATGACAGGTTCTCCAGTTGCCGAGGTCGCGGGTCGATGTTGCTCAGGATAGTTGGCACATTTTGGGCACTGGATCACCCCCGACCAAAAGAATGTTTCAGTCTGTGACGCAGGCTCGCCAGGCTCGACAGGCCCTGGTCGCAACCATGTTCTACGCTTACCCGCAGATGACACCCATAAAAACAATGCTGAAGGGAGAGACACCATGTCCGCTTTGCTTCGTCGCGTCGGCCATTGCCTGGCTGCGGGCCTTGTCGCTGTAGCACTCGCCACCCCCGCGCAGACGCTGGATACCGTCAAGTTCATGGCCCCCGGTTCCGTGGGCGGCGGTTATGACCAGACGGCGCGGGTGCTCGGCAAAGCCCTGATCGAGGCCAACGTTGCCAAATCCGTCACGTTCGAGAACAAGGGGGGCGCGGGCGGTACGCTGGGCTTGGCGCAGTTTGCCAACAGCACCAAGGGCGACCCGAATGCGTTGCTGGTGGTCGGTGCGATCATGGTCGCGGGCATCGAGCAGAACAAACCGCAGATCAGCTTGAAGGACGTGACGCCGATCGCCCGGTTGTTCACCGAGTACAACGTGCTCGCGGTGCGCAAGGATTCGCCGTACAAGACCCTCGATGACCTGATCAAGGACTTCAAGGCCAAGCCGACCAGCGTGACCTTTGGCGGTGGCTCCAAAGGCTCGATCGACCATATCGGCATTGCTGAACTGGCCGGCAAGCTGGATGTGCCGGTCAACAAGGTGAATTACATCGCCACCGGTGGTGGCGGTGAAATCGTTGCCCAGGCCCTGGGCGGCCAGATCAAGGTGATCACCGGCGGTTACGCCGAACTGGGCCAATACATCAAGAATGGCCAGTTCCGCGTGCTCGCCATCGGTGCGCCCGAGCGCGTGCCCGGGATCGATGCCCCCACCCTCAAGGAAAGTGGCTACGACGTGGTTATCGGCAACTGGCGTGGTGTCTATGGCGCCGCGGGCCTCACGCCCGAGCAGCGCAAGGAAGTGACTGACGCGGTGGTGGCCGCTTCCCGGAGCAACGTCTGGCAGGACAACATCAAGACCAACGCCTGGACAGAGAGCGTGCTGACCGGTGATGACTTCGGCAAATTCGTCGACGAAGAACACGTGCGGTTGCGCGCGATGCTGGTCAAGGTCGGGTTGCTTTGAAATGGCCGGGTCGCGCAAAGGGGTGCCTGCCCAACTGGCCATCGGCATTGGCCTGATTGTCCTCAGCCTGGTGCTGGCGGTGGGTGCCTGGCGCTTTCCTCCTGAGATGGGCTTCGTGATTCTGCCGGCCTATGTCTACCCCTGGGTGGTCGCGGGGTTTCTGGGGGCGGTGGGCGTGTTGTTGAGTTATCAGGCGGTGAGTGGCGGTTTTCGCGAACTGGATAACCAACAAGCCCACACCGTGGCGGGCGGCAAGGCTGGTGCGGCCTGGGTCACCGCAGGGTTGATCGGTGTGGCCGTGCTGATCAACGTCATCGGTTTCGTGCTGGCGGCCGGGTTGCTGTTCGCCTGCTCGGCGCGGGGCTTTGGCAGTCGTCATCCGCTGCGCGACCTGGCCATCGGCATGGCCTTGACCCTGCCGATCTACTGGTTGTTCAACGCCGGGCTGGGGGTTTCCCTGCCGCCGCTGATCAACGCCTGGATCTGATCCAAGGAGATCGACAGCATGGACATTCTCGCAAGCCTGGCGATGGGGTTTTCCGCGGCGCTGACGCCAATCAATCTGCTTTGGGGCTTCGTCGGCTGCCTGCTGGGCACCGCCATTGGCGTATTGCCGGGCATCGGGCCGGCGCTGACGGTGGCCTTGCTGCTGCCGATCACCGCCAAGGTCGATCCCACGGGCGCCCTGATCATGTTCGCCGGGATCTACTACGGCGCGCAGTTCGGCGGTTCCACCACCTCGATCCTGCTCAATACGCCGGGTGAGTCGTCTTCCATGGTCACGGCCCTGGAAGGCAACCTCATGGCGCGCAATGGCCGGGCAGGGCCGGCGCTGGCCACGGCGGCCATCGGCTCCTTCGTCGCCGGCACCATCGCGACCATCCTGCTGACCCTGTTCGCACCGGTGGTGGCCAGGCTGGCGCTGAATTTCGGGCCGGCGGAATATTTCGCGATCCTGGTGCTGTCCTTCACCACGGTGTCGGCGGTGCTCGGTGCTTCCATGCTGCGTGGCTTTGCGTCACTGGGGATCGGATTGACCATCGGCCTGATCGGCCTCGACTCGACGTCGGGCATTGCCCGCTACACCCTCGGCGTTCCGGAACTGGTGGATGGCATCGAGGTGGTGCTGGTGGCGGTCGGCTTGTTTGCGGTGGGGGAGGCGCTGTACAGCCTGCTCTATCAGCAGGAGCAAGCCGAAGGGCGGCACCGCCTGACGTCGTTGTGGATGACCCGCGCCGACTGGAAACGCTCGGTGCCTGCGTGGCTGCGGGGCACGCTGATCGGTTTCCCGTTCGGCTCGATTCCCGCTGGCGGCGCGGAGATCCCGACCTTTCTGTCCTATTCCGCCGAACGCAAGCTGAGCAAATACCCGAAAGAGTTTTCGGCCAACAAAGGCGAGGGCGCCATCGAAGGCGTGGCCGGCCCGGAAGCGGCCAACAACGCGAGCGCCACTGGTTCTTTGGTGCCGTTGCTGACCCTGGGCATCCCGACGTCCGCCACGGCGGCGATCCTGTTGGCGGCGTTCCAGAACTACAACCTGCAACCTGGGCCGATGCTCTTTGAAACCTCGGCCGACCTGGTCTGGACCCTGGTGGCTTCGCTGTACATCGGCAACGTCATCCTGCTGGTATTGAACCTGCCGTTGGTGGGCCTGTGGGTCAAGCTGCTGCAGATCCCCCGGCCTTACCTCAACGCCGGGATCCTGGTGTTCGCCACCATCGGCGTCTATGGCATGCGCCATTCTTCCTTCGACCTGCTGCTGATGCTGGCGATCGGCTGGGCCGGCGTGTTGATGCGGCGCTTCGATTTCCCGGTGGCGCCGGTGATCGTCGGCATGCTGCTCGGCCCGATGGCGGAGAAACAGTTGCGCAATGCCCTGTCGATCAGCGAGGGCGACTGGACGATATTCCTGACCCAGCCCATCTCGGCGGCGTTCATGGCCCTGACGTTGTTGGTGCTGGTGGTGCCACCGCTGTTGCATGCACGTGGTATCAAGTTGCATGAGGATGACTGAGATGTCGGTCCCCCTGTAGGAGCGAGCATGCTCGCGAAAAACTCAAGAGCGCCACGGGGTGCCAGGCTTCCCGCGTCATCGTTGGCGACCATCGCGAGCGAGCTCGCTCCTACAGGGGCCGGCCAATATCTGTAGGAGCGAGCATGCTCGCGAAAAACTCAAGAGCGCCACGGGGTACCAGGCTTCCCGCGTCATCGTTGACGACCATCGTCGAAACGCCGCCCGGAACATGCTCGCTCCTACAATCAGGGGATCAGGCCAGCATGGACATCAGGGCACCCTGCCGATCGAGTCTGGCCAGGTCGTCGAAGCCGCCAATGTGCGTGTCGTCGAAGAAAATCTGCGGCACGCTGCGTCGGCCGCTGCGGCTGAGCATCTCTTCGAGTTTGCCGGGCGTGCGCTGAACGTCGATCTCCTGCGGTGTCACGCCTTTGCCGGTCAGCAGTGCCTTGGCGCTGCGGCAGTACGGGCAGGTGTCGGTGGTGTACAAGGTTACCGTCTTCATGAAAATTTTCCTCTGCAGCAGAAGGGCTCAGGCGTCGATGGCCGGAAAGTCGATCTCGGTCAGGGCGACGTTGTTCAGGTAGTTGGTCAGTGTTTGCGAGGCCACGTGGGCGATCACTTCGATGATCTTCGCGTCATCGATTCCAGCGGCGCGCGCTGCGGCAATCTGCTCGTTGTCCAGGTGGCCACGGCTTGCGGTGATTTGCCGGGCGAGCAACGCATAGGCATCGAGCCGTCCTTCACGGGCGCTGAGGATCTCCTGGCTGGATAGCCCGGCCTTGCCGGCGAACACCGTGTGCGCCGCCAGGCAGTAGTCGCAGCCGTTGACCTGGGAGGTGGCGAGGAAGATCGCTTCCTTCTGCCGGGCGCTCAAGGACGTCTTGCCCAATGCCGCCGAGTTCTGCAAGTAGGAAGCCAGTGCCGCGGGAGCGTGGGCCAGGACCCGGAATACATTCGGCAGGAAGCCGATTTTCCTGTGAACGCCGTCGAGCAATGGGCGGGTGGTGTCGGTGGCGTGTTCGAGGCTGAGAGGGGAAATGCGTGGCATGGTGATTCTCCGTAGTCGATGCGCGAGATGCGCTGGGTACGGAGTGAATGCTAGAGAATTGACTTGGTGTATTGGGTGCAAATCGTCGAAGATATGCGACAGATCGTCCAGAACTGTTGCCGGAGGCCCTTATGGATCGCCTGTCCACATTGCTCGCGCATTTCGGCGTCAATGCCGGGACCTTTCACAGCGGTACGTTTTGCGGCGCGACGGCGTTCGATGGCCACCAGGCCTGCGGGCATTTGCATTTGCTCCAGGCGGGGGCGCTGTCCTTAAGGCTTGCGGACGACCGTGAGCTGCACATCACCGAACCGACGCTGATCTTTTTTCCCCGGCCGTATCGTCACCGCCTGCTGGCCACAGAGGACAGCGAGGCACAGCTGGTCTGCGCGTCCCTGGACTTCGACGGCGGCGCAGGCAACGCCCTGGCGACGGCTCTGCCCGATTACCTGGTGCTGAAACTGGATGAAATCCCGACCCTGGCCAGCACGCTGCAATGGTTGTTCAACGAAGCCTTCGACGGTACCTGTGGTCGCCAGGCGGTGATGGACCGGTTGTTCGAGCTGGTGGTCATCCTGTTGTTGCGGCACATCCTCACCAGCGGTAGTCAGTCGCCGGGCATGATGGCCGGCCTGGCCGATCCTCGTCTGGCGCGCCCCTTGAGCCTCATGCACGAGTCGCCTGGCAAGGCCTGGAGCGTGGCTGAGCTGTCGGTGGCGGCCAACATGTCCCGGGCCAGTTTCGCCGAGCACTTCAAGCGGGTGGTGGGGCAGGCCCCGGTGGATTACCTGGTGAGCTGGCGCATCAGCCTGGCGCAGAAACGCCTGCGTGAAGGCAAGCCCATTGCCTTGATCGCCGAAGAGGTCGGTTATGAAAGCCCGTCGGCACTGGCCCGGGCTTTTCGCCGCAAGACCGGGGTCAGCCCGCGGCAATGGCGAGGCTAACGGCTCAGGGTTGGGCGCTTGTTGGTCGACGCACTGGCGGGCCACGGCAGCTATGCTAGCGTCTTGGGGGGAATTTCTCGTTTGCGAGTGTCCCGTCGTGTCTACGTCGTACAGACCATGGGGAGTCAACCAATAACATGCAGGATGCGCGCCCAAACCCGACGCTGGATCTTAAGTATTGTGTCGAACGTCCGATATTCGCGGACTTCCTGCAGCACGCTGGACGAACGCCCGATGCCGTGGCGGCGGTTTCTCATGACGCCACATGCAGTTACGGGGAACTGGAAGCGATAAGCCAACGCCTTGCGTGCTATTTGCTCGACCAGGGCGCGCGGCCATCCGACCGTGTGGTGATCGTCTCCGGTCGCTGTGCCGGCCTGGTCTACGCCATGCTCGGTGCCTCACGGGCCGGCTTGACGTTCACCGTGGCGGACATGGCCTACCCCCGCGTGCGCATCGAACAGATCATCCAGACGCTGCAGCCGACCGTGGTCCTGGTCTGTGGCGAAGCGGCCTTCGAAGTCGATCCCCAGCGTTCGTCCGTCGTACGCGTGGTCAATATTCCGGAAATGCCCGGCGACGCGCTGCAGGCGTTCGCCGTCGAGCCAAGGGGCTTGCCCGAGGTCAACCCTGCAGACCCGGCCTATATCACCTTCACCTCCGGCAGTACCGGCGAGCCGAAGGGAATTGTCACCCATCACGCGCCCCTGGTGCATTTCATCGAGTGGCACAGCCAGCGTCATGGGTTGACCAAAGACAGTTGTTTTTCCCTGCTGTCGGGGCTGGGCCACGACCCGGTCTACAGGGACGTGTTCACGCCGCTTTCCATTGGCGCCAAGGTGATCATCCCGGCCCAGTCGACCGTGATCGATCCGGCGGCATTGGCCAGGTGGATACACCAGCATGGGATCTCCATCATTCATCTCACGCCGCCTTTGGGCAAACTCATTGAAACCGGGGCGAAGATCAGCGGCTTGCAATTCAATGCGTTGCGCTATCTGTTTTGGGGCGGGGATGCCTTGAGCAACACCCTTTACGAACAAATACGCGCCATCGCGCCCAATGCCGTCAGCGTCAACTTCTATGGCACGACCGAAACGCCGCAGGCAATGGCTTACCATCAACTCGATCCCGCGCTCGACAATGCCAGGATCCCGCTGGGCAAAGGCATCGAGGGCGCGCAACTGTTGCTGGTCAATGAGGCCAATCAGTGGGTCGGTGAAGGCGAAGTCGGAGAGATCCTGATACGCAGCCCGTATCTGTCCCTGGGTTACTACGGTGATGCAGCGCTGACCCGGGAAAAGTTCGTGGTCAATCCCTTCACCCATGCCGAGGGTGATATCTGCTATCGAACCGGCGACCTGGGCACTTACCTTGCCGATGGCAGTGTCATGTTCCGGGGGCGCGGCGATAGTCAGGTCAAGATTCGCGGCCACCGCATCGAACTCGCTGAAATCGAAGGCTCGATTTCCAGGCATCCGCGGATCAAACAGTGTGTGGTGCTGGCCGACCACGACCGTTCGAATGTGAAGCTGGTGGCCTGTTGCGTTTGCGCCGAGCCTGTTTCATCGGGCGAGTTGCGTGAGCATGTGGGGCGGCAGTTGCCCGACTACATGGTGCCGGCGTTGTTCGTGTTCGTGGAGAGGATTCCACTGACGCCGAACGGCAAGATCGACAGGCGGGCGTTGCAGCTGCTTGTCGATAACCAGGCGACGCCGGTCAATGCCAGCCAGGACCTGTCGCCGCTGGCGCTCAGGCTGACCCAGGCCTGGGCCGAAATTCTTGAAGTGCCGCGCATCGATCCAGACTTGACGTTCGTGGAACTGGGTGGCGATTCGCTCTCGTTCGTCCAGGCTTCGATGGTGCTCGAAGAGCTCATCGGTCATCTGCCCGATCAATGGGAAATGATCCCGGTACTCGAGTTGTGTGAACTGGCCAGCGACACCAAGGCCTCGCGGTTTTCGATTCGGGCCATGGAAGTGCCGGTGTTTTTGCGCGTGGTTTCCATCGTGTTGATTGTGATGGGGCATTTCCAGGTCGTTGAACATTGGCCGATGTTCGGCGAAACAATGGCCTTGTTCCTGGTTTCCGGGCTCAGTCTGGCAAGGTTTCAATTCAAGGCCATCAAGGAGTCCGGCAGCGTGCGCACGCTGGTCAAGTCCGTTGCCAGTATCGCGGTGCCCACGATCCTGTACACGGTGTTGGTGCAGGTGCTGTTCGATACGGTGCATTGGCAATCATTGCTGCTGATTTCCAATTGGTATTCGCCAAACCTGATCGGCAACTTCGTCTATTGGTACATCGAAGTATTGGTGCAGATGCTGCTGATCATCGGGTTCGTGCTGTCGTTCGAGCGCGTCAGGAACATCATCAGCGCCGACCCGTTTCGCTGTTTCGTCATTGCGACTTGCGTGTTGGCGGTGGCGGACGTGCTGATCAGTCGCTATGTGTTCGATGCAAGCGCGCTGTTCAATCGGGTGCCACAGCATTACCTGGCGATCATGGTGCTCGGAATGGCCATTCACAGTGCCAATTCGACCACCCAGAAGTGGATCGTCACGCTGGTTGCCATTGTGGTGGTGGGTTGGCAGGACATGCAGGCAATGCTGGGGTTTGGACCGCTCGCTGCCGACGTCTGGAGCCATATCGATATCGCCGTGCCTGCCGCTCTCCTGGTGATCTGGGTCCGCTCCATTCCCGTGCCCGGCCTGATGGCGAGGGGCATGGCATTGATTGCCTCCTCGACGCTGTATATCTACCTGACGCACTTCCAGTTCCAGTCGGTGGCCCGGCGCATCGGCGATTATCCGCTGCTCGGAGTGATTTTCGCTGTCGTCGGGGGCGTCGTGGTGGCTTATGCCTGGAACAAGGTCGTGCGCTGGGTATTGATGCGTGGCAACTTTGATGCGAAGAAACGTCGCGCGGATAAAGTCGAGCGGGTGGCGTGAGGGTTCCGTAAACTGGCGGCGCAACAGGCGTTGCCGCATGAATGCCGCGGCTGACATGCGTGCGCCGCCGCCTTACCACCTCAAACAAGAGACCCCCATGGCTAACCAAGACCTGACCTTCGTTCCCGATCCCGATGCGGACTCCATCTCCTCCGACGTCGCCGGTTTCGCCGGCATGCTGGTCTCCACTCAGATTCCGACCCGTGCCGATGGCAGCCTTGAACTGGGCGACATCACCCTGCAAAGCGAGTGCACCCTGCAGGCGCTGAAAGTGGCCCTGGAGCGCGCCGGCAGTTCCATGGACCGGGTGCTGCACCTGACCATCTACCTCACCGACATGGCCGACCGCGCCGCCTTCAACGAGGTCTACAAGCGCTTCTTCGCCAAGCCGTGGCCAGTGCGCGCGGCTGTGGGCGTGGCGTCGTTGGCGGTCGAGGGCATGCGGGTGGAAGTTACGGCGATGGC
>Ga0068844_187797_pt1 | contig 11548 bp, 8 predicted proteins | sample Hof3ISUMetaT_22_FD_73616 | JGI IMG/M metagenome (GOLD analysis project Ga0068844, IMG submission 73616) | Enriched soil aggregate microbial communities from Iowa State university to study microbial drivers of carbon cycling -... | ecosystem: Environmental > Terrestrial > Soil > Agricultural land...
CCGGATCAGATATCCCAGACCAGGTTGATCGCGAAGTTGCGACCCGGCTGGGTCAGGCGATCAAGGTTGGCCGGTTGTGTCACCGAAGCTTCGCCGACGCTGTCGTAACCGCGCACGTCATCCCACAGCCAGTACTTCTTGTCGGTCAGGTTGTAGATGCCGCCGCTGACGGTGACGTCGTCGGTGACCTTGTAATAACCGGCCAGATCGAGAATGCCGAAGCCCGGGGTCTTGAACTGACTGCTGACGCCATCCGGCGACTTGAAGTTGCTGTCGTCAACGCGGTCCTTTTTCTTGACCACGGTCCAGCTCAGCAGGCCGCCGTAGTTGTCCTGGTCGTAACCGAGGCCGAACACGCCGGTCAGCGGATTGACGCTGTTGAGCGGCTCGCCGTTGTCGTTGTTGCGTCCGTAGGCGTAGGCAATCGAGCCTTGGGTGTACAGGCCTTGCGGCGCGCCGAAGGAATCGAGATTCAGGCGACCTTTGACTTCGGCACCCTTGATGGTGGCGTGCTTGATGTTGCTCGACTGGAAGGTCAACTCGTCGTAGCCAGGGGTGACGGCGTCTTCGTTGATGAAGTCGCGGTACTTGTTATAGAACACCGCCACGTCGAACGAGCCTTGCTCGAAGTTGCCGCGCAGGCCGGTTTCATAGCTTTTGCTTTTTTCCGGTTCCAGGTCCGGGTTCGGCGCCACGTTGTAGCCGGTGGTGCTGTTCTCGAAGCGGCCGTACAGAGCTTTCGCGGTCGGTGTGCGGAAGCCTTCGGCGTACTGGCCGTACCAGGTGTAGTTCTCGGTCAGGGCGTAGGTCAGGCCGAATTTCGGCGAGACTTTGTGCCAGGTCTTGTTCGAATCACTGACCGTGCCATTGCCGTCGGCGGCCACGGTGTTGAGGAATTCCTGGGTGATGTGCGGCTTGAGCTGGGTGTAGTCGTAGCGCAGGCCCGGCAGGAAGGTCCAGTTGTTCCAGCTGATCTGATCCTGTGCGAACAGGCTGTAGGTGTTGATGGTCGGGTCCGGGAAGTCGCTGGATTTTTTCAGCACGTCAGCCGCGCTGGTGGCGCCGATGGCGGTGCAGCCGCGACCGACCGCCAGACACTTGCCGTCGCCGCTGCGCGAGCCAGTGACTTTCTGCTGCTTGATGGTGGTGCCGTAAGTCAGCACATGATCGGTGTCACCGATGGCGAATGCCTTGTCCAGTTGCGCGTCGAAGACCCACTGTTTCTCTTCGTAAATCGTGTCGCGGGTGCGCAGCACTTTGCGGGTGATCGGGTAGTAGAACTCGTCGGTGCTCTGATCGGTCTTGGCGGTCTGGTGGTTGAGGCTCCACTTCACGTTGTCCGCCAGCAGGCTGTTCAACTCGAAGCTGTGCTCCAGGCCGAAACGCTCGCGGGTGATGGTGTCGTTGCCGGTGCGCCACTGGTACATGCCGCCGGGCAGCACGCTGTCCGGGATTGTCGGGGCACCGTTGAAGTACGGGCCGCCGTAAGCACTTTTCTGATCGGTGTCGCGATCATCCTTGTACTTTTCGTAAGTCAGGCCCAGGCGCGACCCTTCGTTGTAGTTCCAGCCGATCTTGGCCAGCACGTTGCTGGCTTTCACGTCTTCCGGGTTGGCGGCGGTGCGCTCCAGGCCTGTGCCGTTGTTGCTGCCGTAGGAATCGGTTTCATGACCGTCGCGCTGGCTGTAATGCAGCAAGCCGTCGAACTGGTCGGCGCGACCGGCGACGGTGGCGGATTTCAGCCAGCTCTCGTCGGCGGAGCTGTAGCCGGTTTTCAGGCGGGCACCGACGTCTTTGCCGGGCTTGATGATGTCGTCCGGGTCGAGGGTGTAATAGCTCACGGCGCCGCCGATGGCGTTGCTGCCGTACAGCACTGAGGCCGGGCCACGGAGGATTTCGACGCGTTTGACGATTTCCGGGTCAACGTAGTTGCGCTGGGTCTTGGCGTACGGGCCATTGAAGAAACCGTCCGGCACTTCGACGCCGTCGACCTGAGTCAGAATCCGGTCGCCGTCGATGCCGCGAATGTTGTAGCCGCTGATCCCGCCGCGCTGGCCGGCGCCGCCGACGGAGACGCCCGGCTCGTAGCGCACCAGATCCTTGATGGTGTTGACGTTGTTGCGGTCCAGATCCTGACGGGTCTGCACGGTGACGGTGGCCGGCACGCTGTTGATCGACTGTTCCTGACGGGTGGCGCTGATGGTCACCTGATCAAGATTGAGTGCGCCGCCGCTGGCGCGTTTTTCCAGCACGACGTTGTTGTTGCTCAGTTTGCGGAAGCTCAGGTTGGTCCCCACCAACAGGCGCTCCAGGGCTTTTTCCGGTGGCAGCGAACCGCGCACGCCCGGCGACGACACGTCCTGACCCAGTTGCGCCGGCAAACCGACCTGCCAGCCCGTGACGGCGGTGAACGCATTGAGCGCCGACACCAGCGGCTGCTGGCCGATGGCGAACGAGTAGTCGCCCATGTTGCGCGCCGGCTGTTCGGTGGCGGCCATCAGCGGCGCGGTGCCGGCCATCAGGATGGCGGCGGTCAGCAGCGACAGCATGCGGGAAGGGGAAGAAGTCTGGCGGGTAAGGCGTGAGGACATCGATAGCGCTCCGTGTCGCACGAATCTTTATAGGTACTGATTGATCTCGCGAGATGCGAATCAATTGCATTGGCTATAACGAGACGAACGAGCTTCGGCTATCGAGTAAAAATAATTCTCATTTAGTTCAAGATCACCAGCGCCGGGAATTCCCGGAGCTTGGCCGAGGTGATGTGAGCAAGCGAGCGCACCACGTCCAGCGGCTGGTCGAGACGGTAATTGCCGGTGACGGCGACGTCGGCCAACTGTTCGTTGGTGTTGATGATGAAGCCCGGATAGTAACGGCGCAGTTCGGCCAGCACCTGGTTCAGCGGGCAGTTTTCGAAGATCAGCCGGCCCTGCACCCACGCCAGATCGGTGGCGGCGTCGACCTTGGCCGGACGGTCGAAACCGTTGGGACCGATGCGGATGCTTTCCCCGGCGGTCAGCCGCACCCGTGCGTCGTCGCGGGTCGCCCGCAAATCGACATCGCCGCGCTGCACCCGCACCTGCGCCACGCCGTCCAGATAACGCACGGCAAATGCGGTATCGCGCACGCTGGCTTTCACCGGGCCGGCATCGATTTCCAGCGGCTGGCTGCGGCTGGCCGGGATCTCGAAAAACGCTTCGCCCTGATACAGCCGCGCGACTCGCTGCTGATCGTTGATCGTGCTGGAGAACGCGGAATTGGTGTTGAGCAGGACTTTCGAACCGTCCTCGAGCTGCAGGCGCTGACGCTCGCCGACCACGGTCAGGTGATCGGCCTGCAATCGCATCGGCAGGTTGCTGAAACTGAACAGCCCGAGCAGCAGAACGGCGGCGGTGGCCAGCGGCTTCCAGTGCGGGCGCAAACGAGTGAGGACGGTGACTTTCTTCGGTTTGGTCGCGAGGTTCTGTGCGCACTGGGCGATCTGCGGGCCGTCCCAGATTGCCTGGGCCTTGGCGAACGCCTCGGCATTCAACGGGTCGGCCGCCAGCCAGGCATGGAATTGCCGGGTCTGCTCCTCGTCCGGACTGCCGAGCACGATGAGCCAGTCCAGAGCCTGGTCCATTGCGCTTGCAGCGTCCTGCGCCGATGAAGGCGAAGGGGAGCGGTGGATGTCCGTCACGGTGTTTCCTCGGCAGTGTCTGTGCACGGCTGTTTTTTTAGTGAAGCGTAAAAGTCGGGCAAGGGTAACAAAGCCCGATGATCAGTGCAGTCGATCCTGAGGTTTACAGAAAAGCCCTACGGCATCAGTCGTTGTTCAAGCGTTCGGCGACACCGATGCAGATGGTCATGATCAGTTTGAGTTCTTTCTGCACCGTGCTGAGAGAGACGCTCAGTTCTTCGGCGATTTCCTGATAGCTGTGCCCGTGCAGGCGGCTGAGGATGAAGATTTGCTGTTGGCGGGGGCTGAGTTCACCGAGGCTCACGTTCAGGCGCTCCAGCAATTGTTCGGCGTGGGCGGCGTCTTCGGCGCTGCTGGCGGGGGCGGCGACGCTGTGCACCACGTCTTGCGGCACGTCGTCGACCATGGTGCGCGAATGAATCTTGCGCGCACGCAAATGGTCCAGCGCCAGGTTGCGCGCGGTCTGGAAGACAAAGGGTTCAAGGTGATCGATGGCCCGTTCGCTCAGCGCCCGGGTGACGCGCAGGTAGGTTTCCTGCAACAGGTCTTCGGCGGTGCTGTGGTTGTTGACCATCCGTTCCAGAGTCCGCAGCAGCGACGTGCGTTGGGCGAGGAACACGTGATTGAAGTGTGATTGACTCACGGGAAGACCTGATCCATTTCGAGCGAATGATAATGCTTATCATCCGCCCGAGTGGTCAAGTGTTGATTTCAGATTGAAATCAAACCTGTGGGGGCAGGCGTTTATTCCGCGTTGCACAGCGCCAGGCAGTTATCGAGCATGCGGTTGGAGAAGCCCCACTCGTTGTCGTACCAAGCCAGGACTTTCAGCAGTTTGCCGGTGGATTTGGTGTGGTTGGCGTCGAAGATCGACGACAGCGGGTTGTGATTGAAGTCGCTCGATACCAGCGGCAGGGTGTTGTAGCCGAGGATCTTCGAATGCTGGCTCGCGGCTTTCATCAGTGCATTGACTTCATCGGCCGAGGCTTCGCGCTTCAACTGCACGGTCAGGTCAACCAGCGACACATTGATCACCGGCACGCGCACGGCCATGCCGGTCAGTTTGCCGGCCAGTTCCGGCAGCACCAGGCCCACGGCTTCGGCGGCACCGGTCTTGCTCGGAATCATGTTCTGGGTGGCGGAACGGGCGCGGTACGGGTCGGTGTGATAGACGTCGGTCAGGTTCTGGTCGTTGGTGTAGGCGTGAATCGTGGTCATCAGGCCGCTTTCGATGCCCAGTTCGCGGTGCAGCACCTGAGCCACCGGGGCCAGGCAGTTGGTGGTGCACGAGGCGTTGGAAATGATCTGATGCGACTGGCGCAGAATGTCGTGGTTCACGCCATAAACGACGGTGGCATCGGCGCCCTTGGCCGGGGCCGAGATAATCACTTTGCGTGCGCCGGCGGTAATATGCGCAGCGGCTTTGGCGCGGTCGGTGAACAGACCGGTGCATTCGAACACCACATCAATCTTTTCCGCGGCCCAGGGCAGGTCGGCCGGGTTGCGGATGGCGCTGACTGAAATGCGGTCGCCGTTGACGGTCAGACTCTCGTTGTCATGAGCCACTTCGGCGTCGAATGTGCCATGAACGGTGTCGTATTTGAGCAGATGCGCATTGATCGCGCTGTCGCCCAGATCGTTGATGGCGACGATCTGCAAATCCTGACGATAGCCTTGGGTATACAGTGCGCGCAGGACATTACGGCCGATGCGGCCAAAACCATTGATTGCGATTCGAAGAGTCATTGAACAGCGCCGCCGTCGTTTTGTTGTTGGAATTACAAGATTATTCGCATAAAAATAGAAAACAAGCCTTTTTAGTGGCAATATTTTGTTTTATCTACAACGAGTGACCTGAATCAACTGGTCCGAATGATCAAGAAAACCGTTCGTCATCCCACGCGAACGGGCTTTTGATCAGCATAGACAATCAGGTCGCCACATCCGTTAGCCTGGAGTTCTACACATGCATCCCCGCGTTCTTGAGGTCACCGAACGGCTTATCGCCCGCAGCCGCGCCACGCGTCAGGCTTACCTTGCACTGATTCGCGGCGCCGCCACCGACGGGCCGATGCGCGGCAAGCTGCAATGCGCCAACTTCGCCCACGGCGTGGCCGGGTGTGGCAGCGAAGACAAGCACAGCCTGCGGATGATGAACTCGGCGAACATCGCAATTGTTTCGTCATATAACGACATGCTCTCGGCGCATCAGCCGTACGAAGTCTTCCCGGAACAGATCAAGAACGCCCTGCGTGAAATCGGTTCGGTCGGCCAGTTCGCCGGCGGCACGCCTGCGATGTGCGACGGCGTGACCCAGGGTGAGCCGGGGATGGAGCTGAGCCTGCCGAGCCGCGAAGTGATCGCGATGTCGACGGCGGTGGCGCTGTCGCACAACATGTTCGACGGCGCGCTGATGCTCGGCATCTGCGACAAGATCGTGCCGGGCCTGATGATGGGCTCTCTGCGTTTCGGTCACCTGCCGACGATTTTCGTCCCGGGCGGGCCGATGGTCTCGGGGATTTCCAACAAGGAAAAAGCCGACGTGCGGCAGAAGTACGCCGAAGGCAAGGCAACCCGCGAAGAGCTGCTGGAATCGGAGATGAAGTCCTACCACAGCCCGGGCACCTGCACCTTCTACGGCACCGCCAACACCAACCAGTTGCTGATGGAGGTGATGGGCCTGCACTTGCCGGGCGCATCGTTCGTCAACCCGAACACGCCGCTGCGTGAGGCCCTGACTCGCGAAGCCGCGCATCAGGTCACGCGCCTGACCAAACAGAATGGCAACTTCCTGCCGATCGGCGAAATCGTCGACGAGAAGGCGCTGGTCAACTCGATCGTCGCGCTGCACGCCACCGGCGGCTCGACCAACCACACCCTGCATATGCCGGCCATCGCCATGGCGGCAGGCATTCAACTGACCTGGCAGGACATGGCCGACCTCTCCGAAGTCGTGCCGACCCTGAGCCACGTCTATCCGAACGGCAAGGCTGACATCAACCACTTCCAGGCGGCGGGCGGCATGTCGTTCCTGATCCGCGAACTGCTCGAAGCCGGTCTGCTGCACGAAGACGTCAACACCGTGCTCGGCCACGGCTTGAGCCAGTACACCAAGGAGCCGTTCCTCGATAACGGCAAGCTGGTGTGGCGCGAAGGCCCGACCGACAGCCTCGACGAAAACATCCTGCGTCCGGTGGCCCGTGCGTTCTCGGCAGAGGGCGGCTTGCGGGTGATGGAAGGCAACCTCGGTCGTGGCGTGATGAAGGTGTCCGCCGTGGCGCTGGAAAACCAGATCGTCGAAGCACCGGCCATGGTGTTCCAGGATCAGCAGGATCTGGCCGACGCCTTCAAGGCCGGTCTGCTGGAGAAGGATTTCGTTGCGGTGATGCGCTTCCAGGGCCCGCGCTCCAACGGCATGCCGGAGCTGCACAAGATGACGCCGTTCCTTGGTGTGCTGCAGGATCGCGGCTTCAAGGTGGCGCTGGTGACGGACGGGCGCATGTCCGGCGCGTCGGGGAAAATCCCGGCGGCCATTCACGTCAGTCCCGAGGCTTATGTCGGCGGCGCTTTGGCGCGCGTGCAAGAGGGCGATATCATCCGCGTCGATGGCGTCAAAGGCACTTTGGAACTCAAGGTGGACGCTGCCGAATTCGCAGCGCGCGAACCCGCCAAAGGCCTGTTGGGCAACAACATCGGCAGCGGTCGCGAGCTGTTTGGCTTCATGCGTTTGGCCTTCAGCTCGGCGGAGCAGGGCGCCAGCGCCTTCACTTCTGCCCTGGAGACGCTTAATTGAAACTGGCTTTGGTCGGTGACATCGGAGGCACCAACGCGCGGTTTGCGTTGTGGAAAGATCAGCAGCTCGAATCGGTTCAGGTGCTGGCCACGGCCGACCATGCCAGCCCGGAAGAGGCGATCAGCCTCTACCTGAGCGGGCTCGGTCTGGCGCCGGGCGCTATCGGCTCGGTGTGCCTGTCGGTGGCGGGGCCGGTGAGCGGCGATGAATTCAAATTCACCAACAACCACTGGCGCCTGAGCCGCAAGGCGTTCTGCCAGACCTTGCAGGTCGAGCAGTTGTTGCTGGTCAACGACTTCTCGGCCATGGCTTTGGGCATGACCCGTTTGCAGCCCGGCGAATTTCGCGTGGTCTGCGAAGGCACGCCTGAGCCATTGCGTCCGGCAGTGGTGATCGGCCCGGGCACTGGCCTGGGCGTCGGCACCTTGCTCGATCTGGGGGAAGGTCGGTTTGCCGCGTTGCCGGGAGAGGGCGGTCACGTCGATCTGCCGCTGAGCAGTCCGCGTGAAACCCAGCTCTGGCAGCACATCCACAACGAGATCGGCCACGTCAGCGCGGAAACCGCATTGAGCGGCGGCGGCTTGCCGCGGGTGTACCGGGCGATCTGCGCGGTGGATGGTCATGAACCGAAACTCGACACACCTGAGGCAATCACTGCGGCAGGTCTTGCAGGCGACCCGATTGCCCTGGAAGTGCTGGAGCAGTTCTGCTGCTGGCTCGGTCGCGTGGCCGGCAACAACGTGCTGACCACCGGCGGCCGTGGCGGGGTGTACATCGTGGGCGGCGTGATTCCGCGCTTTGCCGATTTCTTCCTCGAAAGCGGTTTCGCCCGCAGCTTCGCCGACAAGGGCTGCATGAGCGATTACTTCAAGGGGATTCCGGTGTGGCTGGTGACGGCACCGTACTCGGGGCTCGTCGGTGCAGGAGTGGCGCTCGAACAATCCGGTAAATGATCATTCCCACGCCGAGCGTGGGAACAATCAACACATCAGGCATAATCCGCCCAATTCCAACAACAAGGATGCCTTCGAAGTGAGCTCAGTCAACAAGTCGATTTTGTTGGTCGATGACGACCAGGAGATACGCGAGTTGCTGGAAACCTACCTGACCCGCGCGGGTTTTCAGGTACGGGCCACGGCGGATGGCGCCGGTTTTCGTCAGGCGCTGAACGAGGCTCCGAGCGATCTGGTGATCCTCGATGTGATGCTGCCCGATGAAGACGGCTTCAGCCTGTGCCGCTGGGTGCGCCAGCATCCGCGTCAGGCACAGGTGCCGATCATCATGCTCACCGCCAGTTCCGACGAAGCCGACCGGGTCATCGGCCTGGAGCTCGGCGCCGACGATTACCTCGGCAAACCTTTCAGCCCCCGCGAACTGCAAGCCCGGATCAAGGCCCTGCTGCGTCGCGCCCAATTCGGCCAGGAACGCGGCGGCAGTGAAGTGCTGGCGTTCGATGAATGGCGGCTGGACATGGTCAGCCATCGGCTGTTTCACGCCGACGGCGAGGAGGTGATTCTGTCCGGCGCCGACTTCGCCCTGTTGAAACTGTTTCTTGATCATCCCCAGGAAATCCTCGACCGCGACACCATCGGCAACGCCACCCGTGGCCGCGACCTGATGCCCCTCGACCGCATCGTCGACATGGCCGTCAGCCGTCTGCGCCAGCGTCTGCGCGACACCGAAAAACCGCCGCGCCTGATCCGCACCGTGCGTGGCAGCGGCTACCAACTGGCAGCCAATGTGGTTGCCGGCAATGGTCACTGAGTTCCTGCGCACCACCGCGCGCAAAGTGCCGATGCCGCGTTCGCTGCTTGGGCGAATGCTGCTGCTGACGTTGCTCGCGGTGTTGTTCGCCCAGACGCTGTCCAGCGTGATCTGGGTGTCCCAATTGCGTGCGACCCAGCTCGAAGGGCTGGTCACCAGCGCCCGCAGCCTCGCCCATTCGATGACCGCCAGCGTCAGTTATTTCCGCTCGTTGCCGGTGGCCTATCGGCCGCTGGTGCTCGATCAATTGCGCAGCATGGGCGGCACGCGTTTTGTGGTGACGCTGAATGACAAACCGCTGGGCATGGAAGTACTGCCGGTGACGCCGCGCAAGGCCGCGGTACTGAAAGCGGTGGATGAAGTGCTGCGTCAGTCGCTGGGCCAGGACACCGACATTCTGGTGACCTTCGTCAGCCCCGATGACCTACGGATCTTCAACGCCGGGTTGAAGCTCGATGAGTTGCCGCGTTCCTGGGCGCATTACGCGCTGACGCTGGAACCGGTGAATCCACCGGTGCTGGTGACCCAGATTCAGTTGGCGCCCGGTGAATGGCTGTACATCGCATCGCTGCTGCCCGAGCCCTACACCAGTCTCGAAGAGCAAGGCCTGCCGACCCAGCAGGTGTGGTTCATCGTCTTCACCAGCGGTTTTCTGTTGCTGTTCATCGGCCTGCTGGTGCACTGGCAGAGTCGGCCGCTCAAGCGTCTGGCACGGGCCGCGCGGGATTTGTCGCTGGGCGCCGATGTCGAGCCGGTGGCCGAGGGCGGCGGCAGCGAAGTGGTCGAAGTGGGTCGCGCCTTCAACACCATGCGCGAGCGGATCAGCCGTTACCTGACCGAGCGCAGCCAGTTGTTCAGCGCGATTTCCCATGATCTGCGTACACCGATTACGCGACTGCGCCTGCGGGTCGAACTGCTGGAAGACGAAAAACTGCAGACCAAATTCGGCCGTGATCTGGACGAGTTGGAGTTGCTCGTCAAAGGCGCACTGCAATGCGTGAAGGACACCGACATTCACGAAAACATCGAGCCGGTGGACCTGAACCATGTGCTCGACTGCCTGGTGGAGCCGTATCTGGCGCCGGCCGGCAATGGTCGCGTGACGCAGCAGGGCCGGGCGTTGGCGGCGTATCCAGGCAAGCCGCTGGCGCTCAAGCGTTGCATCGGCAATCTGATCGACAACGCGTTGAAGTACGGGCAGAACGCCCACCTGCACATCGATGACGATGATCGTGCGTTTGTGCTGCATGTCGACGATGAAGGGCCGGGCGTGCCGGAGCAGCGGCTGGAGCAGGTGTTCGAGCCGCACTTCCGCTTGGCGGGACAGCAGCAGGGTTACGGTCTCGGTTTGGGGATCGCCCGCAACATTGCCCATAGCCATGGCGGTGAAGTGACGCTGCAGAACCTGCGCGAAGGCGGATTGCGCGTGACCCTGCAATTACCGCGTTCGGCGGATTGATCTGATTGTCACCACTCGGTGACAAAACCCGCCCCCTTCGTTACAAGCCCCTCCCGGCCCGTTGTTTAGACTGCCCGCAGTCATAACAACAAAAAAGGCCACCCATGGATCATTTCAATCCGGGCTTCAGCAGTTGGCTGAACGCCCCTGCCCACCAGCAATGGCTCGCCGATGAAGGCCTGCGCCTGCTGGCGTTCGCCAAGGCTTCGCGACTGCCCGAAGGCTTCGGCAATCTCGATGAGCGCGGCCAGCTCCAGGCCGGCGCGCAAGCCGAAACCATGAACACCGCACGCATGACCCACAGCTTCGCCATGGCCCACATTCAGGGCCTGCCGGGGTTCGCCGAGCTGGTCGATCACGGCATTACAGCCCTGCGCGGTCCGTTGCGCGATGCGCTGCACGGCGGCTGGTTCGCCGTCGCCGAACACCGTGACGGCAACACCGGCAAGAACGCTTATCTGCATGCTTTCGTCGCTCTGGCGGCGAGTTCCGCAGTGGTCGCACAACGTCCGGGCGCGCAGGCGTTGCTGGATGACGCCATCGACATCATCGACACGTATTTCTGGAGCGAGGAAGAGGGCGCCATGCGCGAGTTCTTCAACCGCGACTGGCGCGAAGAAGAGGCCTATCGCGGCGCCAACAGCAACATGCACGCCACCGAAGCCTTCCTCGGCCTGGCCGACGTCACCGATGACAAGCGCTGGCTGTCTCGCGCCCAGCGCATCGTCGAGCGGGTGATTCATGGTCACGCCGCGGCCAATGACTATCTGGTGATCGAGCATTTCGACCGCCACTGGCAGCCAGTGTACGAGTACAACCGCGACGACCCGGCCGACGGTTTCCGTCCCTACGG